>Ga0315284_10006090_pt1 | contig 17173 bp, 17 predicted proteins | sample YL17G09_16_MG_FD_203696 | JGI IMG/M metagenome (GOLD analysis project Ga0315284, IMG submission 203696) | Sediment microbial communities from Yellowstone Lake, YNP, Wyoming, USA - YL17G09_16 | ecosystem: Environmental > Aquatic > Freshwater > Lake > Sediment | place: USA: Wyoming | collected...
TCAAGCAGCGTATAGAGGAAATTGTGCGTCAGGAGATGGACACTCATGGCGCCCAGGAAATCCTGATGCCTTTGTTGATGCCTGCTGAACCTTGGCAGGCGACCGGCCGTTGGGATCTGTACGGCGAGGAGATGTTCAAGTTGACTGACAGGAAGGGCCGTTCGTTCTGCCTGGGGCCGACGCATGAGGAACTGGTCACGTCTGTCGTCGGCAGTGAGCGCCATTCCTACAAGGAATTGCCGTTCAACCTGTACCACATTACCAACAAGTATCGGGATGAGATTCGCCCCAGATATGGCCTTATTCGAAGCCGTGAGTTCACGATGATGGACGCCTACAGCTTCGATCGCGACGAGGCCTCCATGGAGCCAAACTACACCCTGATGTTTGAGGCATACAACAACATTTTCCGCCGTGTGGGCCTCACGTTCCGCCCTATCCAGGCAGATTCTGGTGCCATCGGCGGTTCGTCGTCCCACGAGTTCACGGTCCAGGCAGACAACGGAGAGTGTGCCTACGCCGCATGCGACAACTGCGGCTATGCCGCCAACCTCGAACTCGCGAAGGCGCATCCGGCAACGAGCTCTGAGAACGTTACAGGTACTCCGCCCGCCCCGGAAAGCATAGCCACGCCTGGCATCCACTCCATCGACGAGGTCGCACACTTCTTTGCCGTCGATCCAGGCGCCGTCCTCAAATCCATCCTCTATATTGCTGACGACAAACCTTGGCTCCTCGTGGTTCAGGGAGACGACGACATCAACGAGGTCAAGCTCCTGAAAGCCGTGCAAGCCCGCGAGAGCCGACTAGCGACCGACGAGGAAGTACTGAGCATCCTTGGCGTTCACCCGGGTTCGGTCGGGCCCATGCAGTCAGCAGTACCCGTAGTTGTCGACGAGATGGTTCGTCGGGACGTCGCCTACACCGTCGGAGCCGGCAAAGATGGGTTCCACATCAGAAATGCCTTCCTTGGACGGGACTTTGACTCGACCGTCGTGGTAGACATAAGGACCGTCCGGGCAGGGGACCTTTGCCCCGTGTGCGGCCATCCACTGCATACGGCCACAGGTATCGAGGTTGGCCATACGTTCAAGCTCGGTACGAAGTACTCTGTTCCTCTTCATGCCAGCTATGTTGATGAAGACGGCAGCGAGAAACCGTATTTCATGGGGTGCTACGGCATTGGCATCGGGCGCACGCTGGCCGCCATTATCGAGCAGCATCACGACGACAAGGGTATCGTCTGGCCGATGTCCGTCGCCCCCTTCCAGGTCGTTGTCGTTCCCCTCAACAAGGGTGATGATGCTGTCTGGCATGCTGCGCTGGACCTTTACGAAGGACTTGAGAAGGCTGGGATTGACGTCATTCTTGATGACCGAGGAGAGTCGGCAGGTGTCAAGTTCAACGATGCTGACCTCCTGGGTTTCCCAATCCAGGTTGTCGTCGGCAATTCTTTCCTCAAGACTGGCAATTTCGAGGTTACTCTCCGCAGCAACAAGACGGACAAGAAAGCCGCCTCTGCCTCAGAGGCAATCGCATTCATTGTCGATCTGGTGCGAACGACAGAGTAGCCCAGGCAAATTGACACCCAGCTGTTAGCCAGTAGAATAGAGACACAGCATCTACGCGAAAGGAGGAACCATGAAGGTTTCAATCGATCAGGAGGCTTGCATCGGGTGTGGCGCTTGCGTCGCCCTGTGCGATGCGGTATTCAGACTCAATGATGAGCTTGGCAAGGCAGAGGTCATCCCAGGTGCCGATTGTGGCGCTGCCGGTTGCTGCAAGGAAGCAGCCGAATCATGCCCCGTCGGTGTAATCATCGTCGAAGAATAGTCTGCTACTCCATAAGGTACCAAGAGGCCCCGTCAGCGACATGTTGACGGGGCCTCTTGGTTGCCAGACAGTAGATACACTACCCTGCGTACCGCCCCAGAACAATGGAGACGTTGTGGCCGCCGAACCCGAACGAACTCTTGAGAATATACTGGACGTCGGATGAACGTGCAACGTTCGGGACATAGTCCAACGGGCACTCGGGGTCGAACGTCGCATAGTTAATCGTGGGATAGATCAGTCTGTTCTTGATGGTCAACATGCAAGCTACGGTCTCTGCGGCGCCCGCAGCACCCAGCAGGTGGCCGATCATGGACTTTGTGGAACTCACAGGAACAAGTCGAGCTCGGCTTCCAAAAAGCGTCTGCAATGCAAATGACTCCGTCCGGTCGTTCGCCGGGGTCGACGTCCCGTGTGCATTGACGTAATCAATATCGAGTGGAGTGAGTCCTGCGCGCTCGATGGCGGTACGCATGGCCCGCACGATCTGTCTCGCCTCAGGATCGGGCGACGTCATATGGTACGCATCTGATGTTACTGCCTGAGACAGGATCTCGCCATAGATGTGTGCCCCCCTGGCAAGCGCATGACCGAGCTGTTCCAGAATCAGTATTCCTGCGCCTTCGCCCATGACGAACCCATCGCGTTCCTTGTCGAAAGGCCGAGAAGCGTGCCCGGGGTCATCATTCCGCGTAGAAAGTGCGCGCATGTTGGCAAAAGCTCCGACGCCGGTCATTGTCACCGCCGCATCCGACGCCCCTGTCACGATGACGTCTGCGTCGCCTCGCCGAATAGCCTCAAGAGCGTCCCCCAGCATTTGGGTACCACTCGCGCAGGCGCTGACGACTGAGCTGGTCCCTCCATAGAGCTTGAACCGCTGAGCTATGGTGCCCGGGATGGAGTCCACAAGCATCTTCGGAATGAGAAACGGGGAGAGGCGCGAAGGCCCCCTGACGGCGACCTGCAACACTTCACCTTCCACGGACTCGTAACCACCTACACCGCTCGTGACGTAGACGGCGATTCGTTCCCTGTCCTCAGCCTGCAGATCCAGCCGTGAGTCCAGTAGGGCTTCCTGCGCAGCTGCAAGCGCCAGCTGCTGTACGCGGTCGGTACGTGCAACGTCACGCTTTTCGAAGTAGTCCTCCGGGTTGAAGCCCTTTACTTCGCCTGCGATACGACAACTGATGGCGCTTGCATCGAACCGGGTGATCGGCCCCACACCTGAGACGCCGGCCGCGAGTCCCGCCTCAAACGCAGGGACGTTGTTGCCGATCGGCGACACAATACCCAACCCCGTTATGACGACACGGGTCCGCTCCATGGAAATCCTGTCTCCTCCGGCGTCAGGCAATGTGAGACATCACGTAGTCGATTGTCTGCCCCACGGACGCAATCTTCTCGATGTCCTCGTCTGGAATAGATGTTCCAAAAGCGTCTTCCAGTGCCATTGTAATGTCGACCAATGCCAGGGAGTCGGCACCAAGGTCCTTGACGTATTGAGCCTCATCTGTAATGCGAGACTCTTCGACACCCAGCTTCTCCTTGGCAATCTCTACTACCTTTGAGCGGATTTCTTCCTTAGTCATCAGATTCCTCCTGAGAAAAGAATATCCAAGCGCTTCAGAGAGACAATCCCCCGTCAACCACGAGCACTTGGCCGGTAATGTACGAAGCGTCTTCACTTGCAAGGAACGCCACAACTTTGGCAACGTCGCCGGGCGTTCCGGCCCTCCTGAGCGGAATACTGGCAAGATACGAGGATACGACCTCATTGTCAAGCGAGCTTGTCATGTCTGTCTCCACAAATCCAGGCGCAACGACATTGACGGTGACCCCGCGTGACCCCAGCTCCTTCGCCGCCGTCTTCGCAAGAGCGATAACGCCTGCCTTGCTCGCCGCGTAGTTGGCTTGCCCGGCGTTCCCTCCCAGCCCGACTACCGACGAGATCAGCACGATGCGCCCGGATTTCTGACGCATCATATGGCGGGCAGCTGCCCGCGTTACGTTGAACGCGCCGGTGAGATTCGTTCGCAGCACGTCGTTCCACTTCTCGTCCGTCATCCGGACCAGTAAGGCGTCTCGGGCAATACCGGCGTTGCTGACCAAGATGTCTAACGAACCCATCAGAATGATACTCCGCGCAACCAGGCTGTCGGCCTGAGCGACGTCCCCGACGTCTGCCTGGACTGCTTCACAGACCCGACCCATCGCAGTGACGGCCGCGACGACTTCTTCTGCCGCCACGCGGTTCTGGTGAAAATCGATGACGATATTGGCTCCCTGCAGAGCCAGCTCAAGAGCAATGCCTCTGCCGATGCCTCGCGACCCGCCCGTGACCAGGGCCGTCCTTCCTTCCAGCGTCATTGCCATTTCTCCTCCTCCACGGCCCTGACGTTTCCTCCAGGAACCGCCTTCCGACCAAGCGCCGTCAGCACACCCTTCGGCCCGACCTCCAGGTACTCGCTCGCTCCCATTCTCTCGAGTGTCTCCATCGTGCGCACCCACTGCACCGGACTCCTGAACTGCGCAACAAGGCACTCCCTGATTGCCTCGGGGTCATCTTCCGAGAATGCTGCCACATTGTTCACAACGGGAAAACGAGGCCGGAAAAACGCGACATCATGCAGGACCGCCCCAAACTCGGCAGCACCGCCAGCCATGATGGACGAATGAAAAGGGGCGCTTACACGAAGCTTGATCGCGCGTCCTCTGCCGATCGCCTTCACGGCCCCTATGACGCGATCCACAGCAGCCATCTCGCCGGACACGACCGTCTGGTCGGAAGCGTTGTAGTTGGCGGCTTCCACGATTCCGGACCGACGCCCTTCAGCAAGAACACGCTGCAGATCGTTGTCGTCCAATCCTACGACGGCAGCCATTGTGCCTGGCGAACCAGATACAGCTCTTGCCATGATCTCTCCACGACGTCGGACGAGTCGAATGCCATCCTCAAACGTGAAGACGCCGGCACAACACAGTGCACTGAACTCCCCCAGGCTGTGACCGGCAGCAACATGGCAGACCACATCCCTGCTCGCGAGTCCCTCGACCCATGCCATCTCAGTCGCAAAGAGGGCAGGCTGGGTGTTCTCGGTGCGAGTCAGCGCCGCCTCGTCACCTGCCTCGACGAGATTCCATAGGTCAAGTCCAAGCACGTCGCTCGCCCGTTCAAACAGCCTGCGAGTCAACATCGGGTCGACTACTTTGCCGGCCATTCCCACGTATTGCGAACCCTGCCCGGGAAACAGAAATGCTATCATGACCGCATCCTCCTGTTGCCAGCGCTCATTGTATCGCCACCGCAGCCCTCAGACCAGTGCCAAGAGACAATCATCAGCAACTTCTGATCCCGGGACTAGAAAAAAGACGGGGCGCAGTTGTCCACGCATCTCTGTGTGGTACTGTAACCCCGTCAATCTGAACCTATCTGGAAGTATTCTTCTGGAAAGGCACGCCAACAGGCATGATTCGCCAGTTAGGCCTCTCCAGGCCCTTCTGTCTCTTCGTGCTGGGCAACCTTTTCGGCCGACACGGGTTCGGCTGCAGCGGTCTCGACGTTCTCAACGGCGGGAGCTTCAGTCTCAACGACTTCGGGCTCAATGACTTCGGGCTCAATGACTTCGGGCTTGACGACTTCGGGCTCAATGACTTCGGGCTTGACGACTTCGGGCTCAATGACTTCGGGCTTGACGACTTCGGGCTTGACGACTTCGGGCTTGACGACTTCGGGCTCAACGACTTCGGGCTCGACGACTTCGGGTTTGACGTCCTCAACGGCGGGAGCTTCAGTCACGACGACTGAAGGCTCGACAAAGCCGCTGTCGGTTGCATTCGTGTCCGAGCCAGTCTCCACCGGCGGCGTCTCCTGCCCGGGCTCACGTCCGAACGCACTCTCGTTGCCTTCCACGCCCTTCATGCTCAGCTTGACCTTGCGTTCGTCCTTCAGGACCTCGAGCACACGAACCTTGACAACGTCTCCCACGTTCAGCACGTCCTCGACCTTGCGAATCTTGTCGTTGGAGATCTGTGAAATGTGCAGGAGGCCGGTGACACCTTCTGAAAGCTCGATGATTGCTCCAAAGGTCAGGATGCGAATCACTGCCCCCTCGAGGATCATGCCGACAGGATAGTCTTCCTCGATGGTTTCCCAGGGATGTGGCTTCGTCTGCTTGATGCTCAAGGAGACCTTTCCCGTCTCCGGGTCCACCTTGAGAACCTTGACCTTAACCTTGTCCTTCTTCTGGACGACCTCCTCGACGGGACGGCGGCGACCGTAAGTCAGCTCTGAGAGATGGACCAGACCTTCGACCCCGTACCCGATGTCCACGAACGCACCAAACTCGGCGATACCGTTGACAGTGCCCTCATAGATATCTCCGGGCTGGATCTTTGTGAAGAACTCCTTCTTCTGCTTCTGGCGGATAACCTGCATCGCTGCACGATGAGAGGCGATAATCCGGCGGAGTTTCTTGTCGAACTCGGTGACCTTGACAGGAATGTCCTGGCCAACCAGTGAAGGCAGGTTGTTGCGGTAGTCGCTGGCGACCTGTGATTGAGGCAGGAAACAGGGCACACCGATGTCAACAAGCAGACCACCCTTGATGGCCTTGGTAACTTTGGCAGTGACGATCGTCTGTTCCTCGAAGTACTTCTCGACATCGGTCCAGACCTCTTCCTGATCAGCCTTCAGCTTGGAGAGGACTGCCGTACCTTGTTCATCCTCTTCCTTGACGACGGCCACCTTCATCGTTTCGCCAACGTGCGCAATTTCGCCGACAGCTACATCGGTACGCATAGTCAAGCGGTTGAGCGGGATATAGTAGTCTCCCTTTCCGCCGGCATTGACCATGACCCCGTCACGCTCGAGCTTGACGACGGAGACGTCGATGACGTCCCCACGCCGCAGCAGGCGTGGCGCGTATCCGGCCTTGGGCGACAAGTCTGCGACAAGGGCCACCTCAAGCTCGGGCGCCTTGATCTCGTCACCTGCAGCCTTGATCTGTTCGGTCTCCGTTTTGGCCTTCTCTGGTGCGGCCGCTTCTTCTGGAGTTTTTTCCTCTGCCACCTCAACAGCCGGAACTATCGGTTGTTCGACCATTTCAAGCAGGTTCTTCACTTCAAAGAGTCCGTCCGTTTCACCTGTGGTATCTGTTGCAACGTGTTTGTCCATGTCCACCATGTTGACCCCTCTAAATTAAGGATGAATGAAAACCAGCTTTTAAGTATATAGCCAACACGGATGCTTGTCAAACCCTTGAAAACCGCGTCACTACCTGCTGACATTGGATTTGCCAGCAAAAACGGTCGTGCCGGCAAACCGGGCAGTTCCGCCAAGGTCGTCCTCGATCTCCAGCAACCGATTGTACTTCTCGATACGCTCCGACCTCAATAATGAACTAGCCATGATCTGATCGATGTTGAGGCCGACGACCTAGTCAGCAATGAACGTGTCTGATGTCTCACCAGAACGGCGAGCAACGATAGCCTTCCAACCGTTGCTGACCGTCGTCCCCATCCCGTCATCTGCACGTTCGTGGGGTATGACCCGAATGACAGTCAGGGGGAAGGGGGTCTCCTGAACCGACTGTACGTTGCGCTACACCTCATGATGAACTGGTTCCTTCCCAGCCAGAGTTCCTGCACAAGGAAAGGACCGGGAGTCTCATCACCAAGGCATACGACACAGCACAGACACCGCGCGCACGGACGCTGTCACGGAAGGATGTTGCAGAACAGACGAAGGAACGTCTCCTGGCAACCCGTGCAGAATTGGACATAACAACGCTGCTCCACGAGATCCTGCTCCCCCGAGGATGTTGTTGTATCCGAGGGGTGTATTGGCCAGGACCGACTCGATGAGATTGCCAAGAAAAGGACAATCTCTCGTCATCAAGAAACGTAGCAGCTACGCGTGCATTCCCAGCGAGTTCACGACCTGATGGTTCACGAACATTCTTAGGTGAGTTTACACGGCCCTCGAAAAACAAACGCTTTCATCTGGACCACTCCATAATAATCGCACCGGAAGTCATTCCAGCGCCAAAAGAAACCATAAGCACTCTGTCGCCATTTTTTAGCTTTCCTTCTCTATAAATCTTGTCAAGCGCAATGGGGATAGAAGCAGCAGAGGAATTGCCATACTTATCAATAGTAACAACGACTTTTTCCATAGGTATACCCAGTTCTTGAGCTCCAGACTGAATGATTCTGAGGTTTGCCTGGTGAGGTATGAACCAATCAACACTCTCAAGGGGAACATTTGCCTTGTCAAGAACTTTCTTTGAAATACGCGAGATCTCACGGACAGAAAACCTAAATACTGCCTGACCATCCATTTTGGTGAAGTAACTTCGTTCTTTTAGTACTTCTTCGCTAAAAGGTTTCCTCGAACCACCAGCAGGTAACGTGAGGTACTGCGCAAGAGAGCCATCAGCATACAGTTCAAATGAAATGAAACCACCATGTTCAACAGTGCTGAGTACGGTAGCGCCTGCTCCGTCACCAAACAAGACATACGTCCCTCTATCTGTACTATCCATCATCCTGGTGATAACGTCAGCTCCGACGACAAGAACATTTTTGTACATGCCTGATTGAATGAATTGAGCTCCAGCAGTAACTGCGTATACCCAACCCGGACAACCTGCCTGAAGGTCAAAAGCAGCTGCATTTTTTGCTCCTATTTTCTCCTGCAATAGACAAGCTGTAGCAGGATAAAGCATGTCAGGAGAGTTCGTTCCAACAATTATCAAATCAACATCATTAGGAGACAGATTTCCATCTTCTAACGCCCTTTCAGCAGCGATTTTTGCGAGGTCACTTGTTGCCTGGTCTTTTCTCGCAAAACGTCTTTCCGTAATTCCTGACCTGCTCCTTATCCATCCATCAGTCGTGTCGAGAAGTTTCTCAAGATCAGCATTGGTAACAACCTGTTCAGGAACATAACTACCCAACCCAACGATTCCTACCATCAAAAAACTCCTGCATTAAAGAGTTTCAGTATCAACAAAAACCGCGGCAATAACACCATGTGCTACGAGAGAATCGCTAGAATGAATCTTGCACTCACTTCTTGCAACGCTATGCCTAAAAGAAATAAGCCTTGATTTTACAATAAGAGTCTGTCCAGGAACCACCTTCCTAAAAAACCTGAACTTGTCCACTCCGGCAAGAAAGCCAAATAGGCTTCTATACTTTGGAACAGTAAGTATCATGAATGCAGATACCTGCGCAGCAAGCTCCACCATAATAACACCAGGAACAATTGGCATCTGTGGAAAATGTCCCTTGAAAAAATCCTCCTTTCCAGTAAAAGTCTTCTTGCCTGTCACGCTTTCTCCGGGCACAACGTCAGTTATCTCATCGACAAAGAGAAATGGCTCTCTTTGAGGGAGTATTCTTTCTATATCCCCCTTGAACAACTTAAGTTCATTCGTGTTGATCTTCAACCAAGACCTCCTGCTCAACTTCATTTCTTCTCTTTATCAACCACTTCCCTAGAATTCCAGAGGGCGTGTAATTGCGGGGAATATCAATCATAGAACATCAAGAGGATTCATGGAATTCATCGCACGACACATCTCTATATTCTTTCTGTAAAGCTTCGATAAGTGCCTTCACGGAAATTATTTTCTTTACACGATAGGCATTTGCACCAGCAAAAGCAAAACCATTCTCAAGATATCCTCTCTTGGCGTTAGTCAATGCAAGTGCAATGCAATAAGGGGAATTGGCATAATCACACGGCTTCAGACATTTCCAGGGACACTTGATTGGTCTCCTAATTCCTTGGTTTACGTCATCTAAGAACTTATTCCTGATCGCTCGTCCTGGCATTCCAACAGGACTATTTATTATGATAATATCTTCTTTTTGGCTTCTTAGGTAAGCCTCTTTAAATTCCATTGAAGCATCGCACTCGTAAGTTCCTACAAACCTTGTTGCCATCTGAACTCCACTTGCTCCTAACTGAAGAAACCTATAAATGTCGGCTCCAGTAAATATACCACCTGCAGCAATTACAGGAATGCTTTCCCCGTAACGTTGCTCGTAAATCTTCATTACGGAAATAACATCGGGAATTATGCTTTCTAAGGCATAATCAGGGTCATCAATTCCTTCCTTTTTAAATCCAAGGTGCCCACCAGCCATCGGGCCTTCAACAACTACTGCATCTGGTACTAAACCATAGTGCTTCGCCCAATATCTGAAGATAAGTTCTGCAGCTCTTCCTGAGGAGACTATAGGAACAAATTTTGTACCATTCTTTCCAATCTTACCCTGCAAAATCTTCTCCGGGATTTTAAGAGGAAGCCCCGCTCCTGAAATAATGAGATCAGCACCCTCCTCCACTGAAATATCTACGTGATCATCATAGTCTGAAAGGGCTACCATTATGTTTACACCGATGATGCCTTTCGTCTCTTTGGCCTTTCCTATTTCTTTTCTAAGAGCTCTTGCGTTTGCCTCTCTGAAATCTTTGGCAAAGTCCGGCTCTAACATACCAATTCCTGCAGAAGAAATAACTCCAATAGCTCCTTCCTTTGCAACTGCTGACGCTAAACCCGATAAAGAAACACCGACGCCCATACCCCCCTGAATAATTGGTACACGAGCTTCCAAATCACCTATCTTTAGAAGTGGCATTTCGCTCATATGTTGACTCCTGATAAATGAAGTACAACGGCTGAATCTATTGGGTAAATTCCTCTTGAAACCATTCTTTGCAAGGAAACAACGATTTGAGATGCAATGAGAACTGGGTCAAGATAAAACTGTCAGGCTCTGCCACGAAAATGTCATTCTAAGGTACTATAGTCCCTTTGTTGAAGAAATTTCGAAGATGCCACATCGACTCATTCAACATGGAGGTGAAGGATGACAGGATACTGCTGGTCCTTCGGACGAGAGAGGTGCAGCGGGAATGGAGATCACGATGCCCCCGAGGATGTTGGTCCAATCCGAGGGGTGGTTCCAGGAACGGAAGAAACTCACAATGGGAAAGGCACAGGCATATCTGAAGGCAGGGAAGTCAAAGAAGTCGGCGATGCTGGACGATTTCTGTGAGTTCACCGGGTATTGCAGGGGACATGCCACTCTTCGTGGAGAACCTTACCGCCCATGGGCATCTCCATGTAGAGGATGAGACCCGGCGGCTACTCCTTCAGATGAGTCCTGCCACCATCGGGAGGCTCCTGGCAACAGAGGGGCGGACGTACCGTCTGCATGAGATCTCTCACACCCGGAGCACCCCGCTGGGTGGCAGGATCCCCATTCAGACCTGCATGGACCCTCCACTGGATATCCCCGGTATCCTGGCCGTGGACCTGGTAGGTCATGACAGAGAACGGGCTGTGGGAGACTTCGGCTGGACACCGACCGTCAGCCCCGGATGGACCGAAGCGGGGGCCGTACGCACGAAATCAGGGGTGGTTATGATTGCTGCACTGGAGTCCTGTCTCTGGGCAACACGTGCGGCGCTGGACATGACGAGCTTACTCCACGAGATCCTGCTCCCCCGAGGATGTTGTTGTATCCGAGGGGTGTATTGGCCAGGACCGACTGGATGAGATTGCCAGGAGGAGACAACCTCTGGTCATCAAGAAACGTGGCAGCTACGCGACCATTTCTGATGAGTTCACGACCCGATGGCTCACGTGCATTCTTACGTGAGCTGACATAGGAGAAAACGTGAGATTTCAGGCTTGGACGTCCGTCCTTTTCTCGAGCGCCTGAGTCAGTGTAAATATGTCAGCATACTCCAGGTCACTTCCCTTGGGAATACCCGTGGCAATGCGTGTAACGCGTACTTCCGATGCAGCCAGCAACTTTGCGATGTACATCGCAGTGATGTCGCCGTTGAAGTTGGGATTTGTCGCAATGATGACCTCGCGCACATCGTCCAACCCTATTCGTTCGACAAGGCGGCCGAGCTGCAGTTCTCCGGGTCCCACACGGGCTATCGGGTCGATCCGGCCGTGCAGAACATGATAGAGGCCCCGGTAGGCCCCTGTTTTCTCGATGGCAGACAGGTCCCGTATTTCCTCGACAATACACAACAGCTTTGCGTCTCGCGACGAATCCCGGCACACTTCACACAGATCGCCTTGAGCAAAATTGCCACACCGTCTGCAGAAGGTGATCTCGCGCTTCGCAGCCATGAGAGCTTCAGCTAGGGCACGTATTTCATCCTCGGGCTGGTCCAGTAGATAAAACACCAGCCTATCAGCAGCCTTCGGTCCGATGCCGGGCAGATTGCTCAGCCTGGAGGAAACCTCGATGAAACGCTTGGGCAGGAACACCGCTTACCCAAGTCCGGCAATATGGGGCATGCCGGCCGTGATCTTCTTCATGATCTCATCGGCCTGACGGTCTGCCTCCGCCTGGGCTTCGCGCACGGCAGCGACCACAAGATCTGCAGCCATCTCAGCGTCGCCAAGATCGAACTCCGCCTGGATGCTGATACCGATGAGGTCTTTCTTGCCATTGACGACAGCTGTGACGGCACCTCCCCCGGAGGTGGCAGATATCCTGCGATCCAGCAGCTCCTGGTCGGCATGTGCTGCATCTTCCTGCATCTTCTGGGCCTGCTTCATGAGATTGTTGACGTTGTACATATGGCTCCTCCCGTATCACCTCAGGAGTCGAACAGCGACTCCGTCGCGTCGAACGTCTTCTTGAGCAATTCCAGCTTGTCGTCCACCGGAACCTCTGCCACGGTTTCCCGCTGCGCAGGCTCCTGGGATCCCTCCTCGACTAGCCTGACCTGGTCGACTGCATAGGCGGACCGCGCCGCTGGGACAAGAACTTCGTCCTGCTTCTGCTCAAGCATTGTACGGAACAGCTTGGTCTTAGGTCCGAGTACAATCCGCAGGACGCCCTGGTCGACCCTGACTTCGCGAACATCGAGCGCCTGCAGCATCACCCCGATGGGCTTGTTGGCGTCAGAGACAAGTGCCTTGAAGTGTGCCCACTGGTCTGCAGCCTCACCTGTGGATGTGCTTCCGGGTTCTGGAACTGTCTCGCCAGGACTGCCGGGGGACACCTCAACAGCCTTCTGTACAGCCTCCACCTGCCGGACAGCAGGTCTGGACACATCCTGACTACTCGTGAACTGCACTCCACGGGAGAGCTCTTCGCGCGAACGACCGATACCCGTGGGCAGGTCGAGGGCTATTGCGAGCAGGAACGTCTGGACAAGAGGGTATGGATCCGACAGGTAAGCTGACTGCTGCTGGATTCCTGCAAAGGCCGTCGCAAGGTTCACCAGAGCCACGTCCGGGAACGCCTTGAGGCGATCGGTCGAAACGCCATCCGAACTCGGAGTCCGGATGGTCACCTTGTCAAGAATGTACCTGCTGACAAGAGCAATCGTTCTCTCAAGCAGGTCAGCAGGCTCTATTCCACTTCGTTCCAACTGGTCCAGAATGGAACTGACTGCCTTCGGATCGCGAGAGAGCAGAGCCTCGACAAGCAAGGAAATGCTTTCTTCGGTCGGCAGCCCCAGCAGGTCCAGCACCGTCGCGCCAGACACCGATTCGGCTCCAAACACGGAGAACTGGTCGACAAGACCTATAGCGCCTCTCATCGAACCCCCACTTAGCGCAACAATCTGGTGAAGAGCTTCATCGGTGATGTTTGGAGCTTCAATGTTCCGAAGGCCCTGAAGGTATTGGAACATGGCCGTTTCCGAAATCCGCTTGAAGTCGAACCGCTGACACCGGGACAAGATCGTCTCGGGCAGTCTCTGAGGTTCTGTCGTTGCGAGGATGAAGACGACGTAGTCAGGTGGCTCCTCGAGCGTCTTCAGAAGTGCGTTGAACGCCTGGACGGTGAGCATGTGGGCCTCATCGATGATGAAGACCTTCTTGCGACTGCGAGCGGGAACGAACCTGGTGGACTCACGCAAGTCTCTGATCTCGTCGATGCCCCGGTTGCTGGCAGCATCGATCTCGATGACGTCGATGTCCGTTACTGCGGTGATCGCTCTGCAGTGTTCGCATTGCATGCAGGGATGACTGTTTGGTCCCTTGTCGCAGTTCAGGGCTTTGGCCAGAATGCGGGCAACGGTCGTCTTGCCAGTACCCTTGGGCCCGGCAAACAGGTATGCATGAGAGGTCCTGCCAGTATCGACCGACCCTTTCAAGATACGTACAACCGTCTCCTGACCAATGACGCCGTCGAACGTGGTGGGACGGTACTTTCGGTATAGTGAAACGTAGCGCTCAGTGGATTCCATGGTGTCTGTAGTATATTGCCCACACACGTCATTGCAAGAGAAGCTCAGACCACGATTCCTTGAGGCGCCGAAACGCCAGCCTATGGTGTTTGAGTGAAACGATTCTTCCGGACACTCGTCGTACTCATACGTACGGCAGGCGCCGTTCTCGCTCTGACCTACGCCGGCATCGACCTGTATGGGTACAAACGGCAATCTGAGCGGGCTGACGTGATTTGTCTGTTCGGAGCTGCGGTCTGGGGAGACAGTCTATCGCCGGAGCTCGAAGCGCGCGTCATATGGGCAGCTTGGCTGTATCGCGAGGGGGGCGCTCCGTTGCTGTTTCTTTCCGGAGGCCCTACGGGGTCCAATCTGAATGAATCGGACGTCATGGGGGCTGTCGCTATCGAGCAGGGGCTTCCTCGCAGCGCCCTGGTATTCGACAACACAGGTACCACCACGGCTCGCACGCCTGTGAACCTCAAGCGCTACATGCAGGGGAACGGCCTGATTTCTTGCCTGGTGGTCTCATCACCCTTTCACATGGCACGAATCATGGTGTTGGCCCGCCTGAACGGTCTGCAAGCATTCACCAGCCCACCAGCCGAGACACCTGTCTCGCTCAATGTCCTGCAGAAAGCAAGGGCAACAGCCCGCGAGGAGCTTGCATTGTTCAAGGACCTGCTTGTCTTCGCCGTGTCGCCTGATTACCGGGAACGCCTTGTCAATGCGATACGGACAAAGCCCGGATCGGCAGCCCGGCAAGCGATACGCCACGGCTGACCCTCAGTGCTTCTGGTAGCTCCCACCCCGGTCGGGAAGCGACGGTTATGTCGAGGCCCTCAAGGCGCTCTGCATACCGTCGAATGTCCTCGGGCGACAGAGATGGCGCCCGACCCACGATGGTGTCGGTGAGAGAGGAAAGAGCAACAACCCACACGCCCCCGACTGCTGTTTGAACGCGAACCTTCGCCCTGGCAAAGACGACCAGAGGCCGAACGTGGCACGGAACCTGTGGTTTCAGCCGTCCCTTCACGTACATCACTTCCGATGTGGCGTGGCGCACGAAATCATGATTCAGAAGTTTACCGTTCCTGCACAGACGCCCGTCCCTCAGACTGCTGGTGCCGGAATGGTTCTTCGTCTCGACGACGAAGACGCCAGTTGGGCCGACGATGATATGGTCGACGTCGTCGGCATAGAAGCCGAGGCCGTTGAACACGTGGAACTCCTGTGGCAGTCGTGAGAGAACAACGCTGACGTCGTACTCGCCGCCCGCCCCACCGTAGTACCGGTCGGCAGCAGTTTCCAGACTGAATACATCGCGCACGCACCAGAACCCCAGAGCCACGACGACGCACCCTGCTCCAGCACCAAGGAAGCCAGTGGTCCGGACTCCTGACCGGAAAAGGAGATATGTCAGAATTCCTATCATCAGCATGGGAACAAGAGCCCGGAATATGAGCCGATCGCCGTTACGGTATGTCGCTGCTCCAGCCTTGCCATGACCTTGTGCCATCCACTCTCCCGTGAAGAGACTTCCTCGAGTCGCCAGGAGCAGCCTGAAGACGCCTAAAGCTCTTTGGGCGAAACTCCTGCCGTCCACGTGCAACCCAATGCTTCCCGCCTCAACTGTGGTTCGTCACGTGTTACAGTCAGCAACCACTCCAGGCTACCTTCCCACAAACATGTCGGTTTTCTTTTCGCGCCCAGCAAGTATACTAACTGGCATATACGTTTGGAGGATTGTCATGATCAAGTCAGTCAAGGGGACCAGCGACATAGCATTACCCGAAGTCCTTCTGTGGCAGTATGTGGAGAGAACCATGGCCACGACTGCCAAAGCTTATGGCTATGAAGAGATCCGCACTCCGACCATCGAGATGGAGGAGCTCTTCTCCACGTCGGTTGGGCAAGGCACCGACATCGTCGAGAAGGAAATGTATGCCTTTCCGGACAAGAAGGGGCGCCACCTCGTCCTGCGCCCTGAAGGGACAGCTGCAGTATGCCGGGCATACATAGAACACCAGATGAATCTACGACCTTCTCCGGCCAAGTTCTACTACATGGGGTCGTTCTTCCGATATGAGCAGCCTCAGAGTGGGCGCAAACGCGAGTTCCACAGCTTCGGCGTCGAGGCTATCGGCGAACAATCGCCAGTTCAGGATGCCGAGGTCATCGACATGGTCATAACAATGTTGTCAAGACTCGGGCTGGCACACCTGTCCGTCGATATCAACAGTATCGGCGATGACAACTGTCGACCCGCCTACAAGGACGCCCTCCGGGCTGCGCTGGCGGCGCATGAGAGCGAGCTGTGTGAGGACTGCAAGAGACGCATGAGCGACAACCCTCTCCGCGTGCTTGACTGCAAGCGCGAAGACCCGTCACTCCTGGAGTCGCTGCCAAAGTCCGCGGACTATCTGTGCGCAGACTGCGAGGACCATTTTCACAGCCTGCTGTCCACTCTCGACTCTCTGAAGATCCCATATCGTCTCAACCACAGACTGGTTCGAGGCCTTGACTACTACACCAAGACTGTATTTGAGGTTATCTCTGAGGATCTCGGTGCGCAGAATGCCCTCCTGGGAGGGGGCCGCTACGACTATCTCGTTCGCCACCTGGGAGGACCGGCTACTCCTGGCGTCGGCTGGGGTCTTGGACTTGAACGCCTTACTTCCGTGCTGACAGCGCGCTACCCCGAGCTTTCTTGTTCACTGGCAATCCCCCGAGCGTACATCGTTCACTCGGACACAGCCACGGCTGTCGCCTTCGAGTTGAGGCGCACCTTGGCCGACACGGGCTGGGCCCTGGATCTGGATACGCGTCAGGATGGGTTTGGAAAACAACTGGCACGGGCATCCAAGAGGGGGGCGCGCATGGCACTTATCCTCGGTGAAGACGAGATTGCGGCAGGCACCTGCACGGTGAAAGACCTGACGTCAGGTTCCCAGTTGACGGTGGCACTGGCTGACGTGGCCACTTGCCTTGCCAGTGCTGTCCAGAAGTAGAGCTGGAGGCATTCAGGCATGCGCGGGGGGCTTGCATTGGTTTTCCTGTGTTTTCAGGTATAATAGTGTTGTGTCACCCTGCGATGCCCGTGAACCACTTGACGGGTTT
>Ga0315284_10006091_pt1 | contig 17171 bp, 19 predicted proteins | sample YL17G09_16_MG_FD_203696 | JGI IMG/M metagenome (GOLD analysis project Ga0315284, IMG submission 203696) | Sediment microbial communities from Yellowstone Lake, YNP, Wyoming, USA - YL17G09_16 | ecosystem: Environmental > Aquatic > Freshwater > Lake > Sediment | place: USA: Wyoming | collected...
TCAACCATGAAGCGATCTCACGCACCATGGCTCAACCCACCGACACGATGTCGAAGTCTTCCATCATGCTGAGCACGACAGCGCGGAAGATGTGATCCTTGGCGCGCTGCGAAGCGGGCAGGACGTTGTAGCTGACCATGCAAGGATGCTCTTTGCGTTCGACGCTTTTGATCTGACCGTACTTCCAGCCCTCTTGCAGCTTCTGTTTCATCCAACCCTCATGACTGTCCTGGGGCGTCTTCACCTTGCCGGTGAGGATACCGATGACACCTGCCTTGGCGCTGTCCTTCTGCCAGTCGGGTGCGTCGGCCCACGCGGGCTGCGAGTCATCGCCGATGGACTGGCAGTAACCGCGGTTCACTTCGTGCGCCGTCTTGGCGATGACTTCTACGATGATCTCGGGTTTCGACATGGTTCAAACTTCCCTTCTTCGTTCTGCGTGAATCGTTGCTCGCACCGACGGCACAAGTGGTGTCCTCGGTAGCCGTAGCAGACCTTACCGTCTGCCCACCATCTGTTCACTGCTGTCGTCACCCACACGGTCCTGTGGCCGAACCACCGGCACGGCAGGCTGCGCAGCCACATTTCGAGAGCGATAGCTTGATCGCTCAACCACAACCACATCTCGTTTCCCCCCGCGCCCCCGAACCTGAATCTTGCGTGTCGTGTCAGTCATTCCACAGGCTCGAACTCGCCGCACTGGCGTGTTCTCGGCGTAACATTCGGAAACATTGGCTGCACTGCGTTGTTCACACGAACCACGAGCACAGGTGGGTATCGCCGACAAACGGGCACTACTTCTTCTTCTGCATCATAAAACTGACATTCCTTACAAGTTTTCGTCACCACTGCCTCCAATCCTCGATGGCCGACTGCATACGCGTGTGGAAGTCGTCGGCTTCGCCGAGCTCCGGCACGCCCCGCGGCAGATTGAGCATCTGCTCTGCGTCGCCGAGCTTCTTTCGGAGCGCGGCGAAAATGTAGTCGTCGAACATGCCGGGCGCGTGCATCCAGTGCGCCACGCACGCGTGGCCCTGACCGATGCGGTGGATGCGCTTTTCAGCCTGCAGCATCGTGCTCCCGACCCAATCCATGTCGTGCAGCACGATGCCGCGCGCGCGGTGCAGGGTGACGCCTTCAGCGAGCGCGCCGTAGGTCGCCACGATGACGCCGCCCTGGGCCTGGAACGCGTCCACGATGCCCTCGCGCTCGGCCATGGGCAGGTCGCCCGTCACGGCGTTGTGCGACTTGTCGAGCTGCTTTTGCAGCGCTTTCGCGACGGCGCGCTCCCAGGTGAACACCACGACAGCGCCGCTCTCTTCCAAGATGGACTGAGCGAGCTCCAACGTGGCCGGCATCTTCGCGCGCGACGTTTCCTTGCGGAGCTGCCCGATGAGCTTCAACACGTCATCGGTGGGCTGGCCATGCATCATGGCGGTCACGATGCGCCGCACCATGTCCGGGCCAAGTGTCGAGACGAACTCGGCGTAGGCTTGCTTCAGGCCGCGGGCGGGCTCGACTTCGGTGATTTCTCGCTTGAAGGGCGGCAGCTCGACGCCCGCCGCAGCGATGTCGCGTCGGAAGTAGAACGGCTCCATGCGGGCCTGCAGCTCTTCTTCGTGCGTCGGGCCCACGTCCTTCCAGCCAAAGTCGGTGCGGTACGCGCCGCAGTAGCGCTTGCGAAACTCGATGGGCCCGCCCCAGGTGCTCTGACCGTTGAGCAGCGTGAGCAAGCTCCACAGGTCTTCGGGCTTGTTCGCGATGGGCGTGCCCGTGAGCAGGATGCGGAACGGCGTGGTCTGAAGCGCAAGGCCCGCACTACGCGTGCGCAGGCTCCGGCCGTTCTTCAACAGGTGCACCTCATCCGCGATGCTCACGCACGGCCGATGAAGCACGAGACGGCTCCACCACGTCTTGACGACATCGTAATGCACGAAATAGTAAGGGCAGCCGTTGCGCCAGCTTGGGTGGTCCATGCTCGACGATTCAAGGGCGCAAAACTCGCTCGGGTCGTCGATGGCACCCATGACGAGTAGCTCTCGCTGCCACGTCTTGCGCAACCGCAGCGGAGCGAAGATGACCACGGGCCGCTTGCGCGCGAAGATGTTGCGACGCACGGTCTCTGCGGCTTGAATCGCACTTCCAGATTTTCCAAGCCCCATGTCATCTGCGCACAGGACGCGCCCGGACGTGACCAGCACTTCGGTGAGAAGGCCCTGGTGGGCGAGCGGCGTGCGGGTCGGCTTCCACACAGGGATCTGCGCATAGCCCTTGTACTCAGGCGCTTTCAACTTGAAGTGCTCGCACAGCTCCGCGACAAGCGCGTGCTCCCACACTGAGCGGGGCACTTGCACGCCCTTCAGGTGGTAGCTCACGCCCGGCAGTTCGAGCAACGGCTCGAAAATGGCGGGCGGGCGTTCGCACGGCTGGTCCCACATGATGTGGAACCAGTCGGCGTTCGGCGTGAACGCGCGGTAGTCCAAGAGTCCCCTGTGTTTCGTCGATAAGGTGGCGGGCCGAAGCCAAACAACCAACCTGGGCGCGAACGTAGACTAGGGGACTTTGGGTGTCAACCGACTTTCTGACGCTCCTGTGAATACATCGAAATGAAGTCGATGTTCGGCAGAATGGGCTGGGGTGCCGGGGCTGGCGTGACGGTGGTTTCCTGTGCTTGCGCCGCGGGTGCTCCGCCCGTCTTGGGCTCGGGCTCGGTGAGCACGGCAATCGCCTTGCGTGCGAGCTCGATGCAGTATTCCCGGTCCATCTGCCAGATGGGCAAGGCCGAAAAGACGGTCTCGAACAGCTGCTCGGGGTTGTCGGTGTCCCAGATGCTCCTGAGCGCTTCGGGGAGCGGCTTCTGCTGCTCGTCGAGATCGCGCAGGTGCCCGGCGAGCTTGCGCCCGAGCTCGGCCGCAGGGGCCTTGTTGTGTAGCTCGGTGATGATCTGAAACCACTCGCGGCTCTTGAACTCGGCGGGCAGGCGCGGGTCGTTGAAGATGAGCTGGGCAATCTGCTGCCCGTTCATCCCCGACAGGGCGTTGGCCATGTTCATGCCGCCGCTCTCCGGCTGGGCCTGCTGGGCCTGCGGGGCCTGCACATGTCCTTGGATGGGCACATGCTGGGCCGGACCCGGAACGGCCGCCTTGGAGCTCTGAGTGAGCTTTTCAGCCGCGTTGGTCACGCCTCGCATGGTCTCTTGGACCATGGGCAACCACCACGGGGGTTGGTCTCCGCCGCCCGCGTTGGCGGCGAACTCGTTCACCATCTTAGCCATCATGCCGACGCTGGTGAGCTGGTTCTCGGCGAGGGTGGCCACCAAGTCCGACTGGGCCTTGGGGCTGTTCGACTCCCACCAATCCTTCAAGAGGGGCATGGCGAGGGGCAGGATCATTTTGATCATGTCCATCATGGGCTTTTGGTCGGAGCGCGCGAGGGTCGCGGTCATGAGGTCCGAGACGCCCTTGGACTGCATCTCGATGGCGCGCGAGCTCGCGTCACGCTGGGACGTGATGAACGTCGTCAGGATGGGCGCGAGCGCGGCAATCATGGCCGGGTCGATGCTCGGCTTGGGCGCGACAGGGGCCGGCGCTGCGCGGAGCTGTGCGAGCTCTCGCTGCAGCATCTCGAACCGCTGGTCCTGCGTGGCACGCTCGGCGCGCGCAACATCGTCCCTGCGCTGCGCTTCGGCCGATTCGAGGCGCTTCTGCAGGGCATCGAACTTCTGATCGAAGGCCTTGCGTTCAAGGTCCGCCTGCCTGCGGGCTTCGTCGCGCTCTTTCTTCACGCTGTCGAGCTCACCCTTGGCCATGGCGTCGGGCGTGAAGGCCCACGGCTGCCCGCCGAAGCCCGCGGAGGGGTGCGGGTCGGTCACGATGGGCACGCCCACCTGCTTTGCCCAGTCGAGCTGCACATGCGCGGGCTCGCCCTGCAAGAACGGGGGCAGGTAGCGCGGGTCCACGCGCTGCGTCGCGCCGTTCATGGGCTTGCCTGTGATCGAGAGCCACGGTGCCATCACAGCGGGGTCGGGTGCCACATGGCCGCCTGCGGGCAGTGTCTGGCCGGCTGTGTTGTTGGGGGCCTTCATGGGGCCGTCGATCATGATTTCAAACGGCGGAATCGGGTGCGCGAACTCGGCCATGTTCTCCGGGTTGCGGGCCTCGACGCGGAAGTAGCCGCCGCCCCATTCCTGTTTGAGCCAGGTGTCCACGTCGGCGAGCTCGAACGGCGTGCGGTCGAACGTCCCGATGAGCGCAATCGCCCCGCGCGCGTTGCGCCGGTAGATTTTGGTGGGGATCGTGGTCCAGATTTCGCACGCCTCCCGAATCTGCGAAAGTGGAATCTCCCGTGCTGTGGGGGTTCGCCCCGTCGCTGCCGCTGCGCCCATCTTTGCTCTCCTTCGCTTCGTCACTTCAGGGTCCACATCGGTCGCGGCGAAAATCGCCGTGCGACGTTCTTCGACCTTGGCAATCGCATATTGATCCTGCCGGTCCATGGTCGTGAGATCGTAATGTACATACGGGTCGCCCTCTGCATCCGCGTCGATGCCCAGGAGACCCACCTCGCCGGTCTCCGTGTCGATGTCAGCGCTTTGCCCCATCGCGAGCTCGTGCTCACGCTCACGCTGCGAGATGCGCTCTTCCTTGCGCTCCGTTTGCCGGGCAATCCGATCATCGAAGCGCACCTTGTCAGGTAAATCCGGTGGTGGCTCCGGCAACGGGTTCTTGCGCGGCCGACCAGGCCCACGCTTGGGCTTGTCGAGCTCCGCCGCCACAGGCGTCGTCACCACGCGCCGACTGCCCTCTGGCGTCACCTGCACCGAAGCGCGTGAAGGCGGCATGCCAGGCTGCACCGCCACAGGCCGGCCCGCGTTGCGAATGCGATCGAGCTGTTCGGTGGACGCCGCACCGCCGCGCACCATGTCCCTTGCGACCAAATCGAGCAGGTCTTCACCCTCGCCGTCGAGCCCCAGCTCTTCTGCGCCGATTCTATGCACCATTGGTCACAACTTCCCTTCCGAGACATCGGTGTCGGCGATGCGCATTTCAACATACGACTTGATCAACGCCATCTCATACGGCAGGACTTCCCGGCTGCCGAACTTCGCGCCCCACACAGCCCCGAGCGCCAGCGCTGCCGCACCGCTTTCAGCCATCTGCTGCCAGCCATGCGACCACGGCCAAAGCCAGTGTCCGAGCAGAAGCCCGAGCCAGAAACCCGCGCAACTCGGGCAGTACAACATCTGCCCGAAGCCCGTCGCGTACCGAAGGAACACCATGCGCACCACGCGGAAAATCACGGACTGCGTGATCAGGTAGACAAGCCCCCAGAACACGCACAACCAGCGCACGAACGCCGCGATTTCATCCGAAATGAGCACGAGCACTCCCCTCTCTAACCACACGTCAGCTGCGCGGTCGCATGATCTGCGATGGCGGTGCCTGCATCGCTTGCTGGCGCATGGCCGCGATGCGCCGCTCGTTCTGAATCACCTCGAACCGCTGCAGGCTCATCACCTCGACCATCGCGCCCACGGGAATCGACAGGATGGACGTGTGCCCGTGCTCATCATCGCGGTGCGTGAACACCCGCTGCTCGGTGTTCATGATGCCGCGCATGTGCTCGGTGAGCTCCACGACGGGCATCTGCGAGCGGAACATGGCGTTGCCGCCGATGACCACCACGCTCTTGTACTGCACCGGCACCGGCTGCTCGATCAACGCTTCTTCTTCGCTCATTGGTTCGTCCCCCTGCGCAGCATGCGCGTCGTCTTCGGTGTCCCACGCTGACAATCCGGGCAAATGTCCTTGCCCCCGATGTGCTGCCAACCGCGCGCGGTCGCATCCTCGCGCAACCCGTCCGCGATCCACTGCATGATTTCTTCATCCGTCGTGTGGCCCCATGATTCGGCCATCTCAATCGCCTGACTCGCGGGAATGCGCGCCGTCTCCGCGGTGCACTTGGTGCCGTCCGCGTCCACATGTTCGCAGTTCATGCAGAAAAACGTGGCCATCGCTTGCGTGCGCGAGCGGTCGATGCCGGCGTTGCGTTGCGCCTCCTGCAAGGCCTGAATGCTCTGCTCAGTCATTTTGCCCTCCGTTGCTGGGCTTCCTGCATCCGCCGCATCTTCCGGTTCGGATTCGCGGGCAGCGGCACGTTGCGCTGCACAGGCCGATAGCGCTTGCAGCCCGCAAGCGCGGCATTCGCAGCACCTGCCCATGTGACCGCGCTGAATCGCAGAATCTTGCCCGCCGCGAGCTTCACGAGCAGCGTGCACGCGCTCTCACCGACCATCGCGATGGCCGTCTCGAAGCCCGTCACGCGCTGCACGAGCAGGGCCGCTGCTACGTCGTCGCTGACGGGAGCTCCCGCGCCGAGCGGTGTCTCTGGTGCCGTGCCAGATAGCGCGGCGGCAGCAAGTGCCAGGTGGTGTCGTGGTTTCATTTGCCGCTCCTCTTGGCTGCGTATCCACCGGGCGGAATGCTCAGGTCTTCGCACACGCAGAGCGGGAACGCGTCCCCAGGCCGCTTCAGGAGCCCGAGCACGGTGGCTTTCAAGTGCGTGCGCGCCGGCAGAAAGGCCTTCTCGCCAAACTCGCGATCGAGCACTTCATCCAAGTCTTCCTCGGGCTTCATGACGTACAGCTTCTGGGAGCTCATCCGAACAGCCTCGATTTCGGGCGGAACTGATCGCAAGTGCCCGCGTTCGTGACGGTGCTCGTGACCATCGTGCCGCCCGACGCCTTGCACATGCCCATGTGGTCGATGGGGGCACCCAAGTGCTGCATCTTCCATTCCTGTTCGAGCACAAGGCGCTCGCCGAAGCGTTGCTTCACCATCTCGCGTCGGCCTACTTCAAGGTCGAAAAAGCGACAGAGCCCGCAGGTGCGCCCGCTCGCGAGCGAGAACTTCTCGATGTCACCCGCCGTGGCACCCACGACCTGCGCGTTACGGCCGGCCATTTCGAGCTTGCGCTTGCCCTGACCCGTCTTGAAGTTGACAGGGACGCCCATCTGCACCCCCTGCATGGTCGTGTTGGCCTCGTGCAGCCGCTCTTCCAGCGACCCACCAGCGCCCGCAGCAGCCTCGACGGCCCTACGTGCCGCCGCGCCCGCTTGCGCTCGCCAGGCAGGGTCCTTGCGCTGCTCTGCGGGGTCGATCGTGGGGATGCGACTGCGGGCACTCACGCGCGCGCCTCCTGCCCGGCATACGTGCGCGCGAGGGGCTTGAACGAGGCGCACTTGTCGATGGCGTGGTGAACAGCGTTGTCTTCGCCGCACGCACCAAAGAGCTCCCACTTGTTGAGCTTCGCCGGCAGCATGGGCGGGGGCTGTTGATCGTCAGGGAGCTTGTCCCCGTTGTCGTCCACAAGCACCGCAGTACCCATGCGATTGGGCAGCACGTAGCGCGCGGCCGAGGCGAACACAGGGAGCTGTTGGATCGAGCTCTGCCCCTCGTCCTGGTCCCAGTAGACGCACTTACAGCACGCCACAGGGCCGCACTCTTTCTTCGCGACCTGCACGAGCAACCGTAAGTGCTTCTGCGGGCCGTCCATGCGCGCGATGGCTGCGAGCTCTTGATCCTCCTGCAGCGTCGCCGTTTCGTCGATGGCAACGGGCACAGGATTCGGCACACGATGGATGCTTGCCGGGCGCTCTAGCGGTGAAGTGCCGAACGCACCTACATTCACCTCGGGCAGCGCATTCGGGAACATGTTGCGTCCACGCTCGCGCGCCTGTTCGCGCACTTCGGTGATGAGCTCCTGCATCGCGTTGTTCGTGTTTTGCGCATCCGCCACAGCACTTCGTACATCCAACCCGGCATCCGCTGCCGTCTCAGCCGCGTCATCCACGGCTTTCGACAGCGCAGTGAACCTTACGGTGTTCTGCTCGTCATGCTCCTGCAGGATGCGCAGTGCGGCGGTGTGCTCGCTTAGGGTGTTCTCGCGTGCTGCCAGGTCGCGGTAGATCTGCATCACATGCGCGCGAATCGCACTGTCAACCACCGCCCGGACAGCCCGTTTGGTCGCCACCGCTAGTACAAAAAGTGCCACTGCGCTCGCGAATCCGACTAAAACTAAATTGATACCTTGTAAAGTCACGTAGCCCCCACAGCGAAACCACCCGCAGGTGACTCCTTGAAAAAGGTCGCCATCGGGAAGGGCCGGGGGGGCTTAGGTTCGAGAAGGCAGAGGTCTGGTCTCGATGTCCTGGCGGTAGTCTGTGTTTTGAGTGCCGTACCTTGTTCAGTTTGACGTTGACCCCAACAGCCATTCTGTGGGTTCGACGCTCGTAACTCAAACACCGACAGGTGTGCAACCGAAAAAGACATACCCCGACAGCCTTTGTCGCCAACCGCGGTCGAACAGACCCGAGCAAGCGGTGAAAGACGCTCCTGGCCTCGGCGCGCGAACGCCTTCCGAGTCAAAAGCTACCCTGCTCCCCCCCGAGGGGCCTTCCGATGACTGCAGGGCAGCATCAGACTCCTGCAAGATAGTGTCAAGGGCGTTGTCAATGAAAAACGCAATGCCGGTCAAGCTGTCATGTGCGGGGCTGCGGACGAGCGAACAACCAAAGTGGTACGGGAATGGTTGAACGTGACTAGCTTGGGTCACTCGGCGTGACCCCTGAGCCAAAAAGTTCAAGTTCCGAAAATCTCTTGTCCCTTCTACAGCATTCTGAGTGCTCTGAAAGCAGGGTTTTGTACGCGAATGTGCTTCAATGTGCGCTGTTTATTGACAAGTTGTAAAATATGCTGCTCGGTAGGTGCAGAGAAAGTCAAAGAAAGGCATCCACTTACGTTTTGTGCCTTTCCCAAATGCTGTTCTTATCCGACACCTTACAGCGAGAAAGACAAAAGACAAAAAAGCTCTATCAGAAATGATTGACCCTAACTTTTCACTATTTACACTTTCATCAAAGTGAAAACTTAGATTTGACCGCGCTCCCCGCGCGTCACGCGGGAAATCTCCCTTTCAGCCTGCTCGGCGTGTTTGAGCGAAACCGCATTCGCTGACGGCGTTGCCAGATCGAAGTACCGTTTGCGGAGCCGCTACGGGGTCAGGAAGGCGTTTTCAGCGCTTCATGCGGCAGGGCTAGCAGTTTTTTCGTTCAGGGCTCTTGCGGGGCTTGCTGTGCGTCCCACGCAGGTCGGTAGCCAAAGCAGTCTTTCAGCTCCTGGTGAACCTGTCCGAGGGCATCCGAGTAGCCCCTGAGATGGCTAGAGTACGTAGGGGCGGGGATGGGCAGTTCGACCACCGCTTGCTCGGTTGTCCAGACCTTCGTCGTGAAGTAGGTCGTAGCGATGCGCACGACTCCCTTCACGTTCACACGCTCGACGGGCAACGAAAAGACTTCCTCATTCTCATCGAAGCGCGCGAAGAAGGCGTCCAGGTCTTCTTTAGGAAGTGCGTGAAGTGCTCGGATAGCCTTGCGCAGCTCTGTGCGGCTGGCCCCGAGCTTTTTCCTTTCGCAAAGCACGCTGATCACAGCATCTTGCAAATCACTCTGGAATTTCAGGAGTGCGGGAAGCGCCACCTCCTTTTTGTTTTGAATCGCCAGGTCTCGTGCCCGAGCGCGCTGGACCATCGCCCACGCTTGCTCGACATCGGAGGGCTCGACCACAAGGCTCATTCGGAGGAGCGCGTACAGGGCGGCGAGGCGCAGGACTTGGGGCCACCACTTATCGAAGTACGCCCGATCTTCTTCAACCGTTTCAGCCAGGCGTTCCCGGCGCAATTCGCGGAAGAGGATGAGGGCTGGCTCTGAAAACTGGACGTGTCGGGGGTCGCTCGGGGTACCTTTGCGGATTTCGAGCATGTTGAGGAGCTGCCCGAACAGGTCCCACAGGCGCGCTTTACGTTCGGCGCGAGCATCGACAGCGCTGGGCTCGAACTGAGAAAAGTTGTGATCTGGGGTGCGGTCGCGCTGCTCTGGGGCGATGAGCAGGAAGTCTTCAAGGAAGGGCACGGTGCTGGCGGTCGCGCTCTTGTCTTCCTGGTAGCGGAGCTCGTTGCGCTCGACTGGGGTGGTCAGGAGCAGGGTGTTGATCACGGGGGTGAGGAGCGCTTCGCTCTTTTTCGACTTCTCCCGGATGAAACGGAAGTTGGGTCGCCCGGCCAGCATGTTGTTGAAGAGCGAGACGATTTCCCCGTTGCGTCTGCCTCCAAAGAGCACCGGAGCTTCGTGCGCGTAGACCATGGCAATCTGTCGATCGTACTCGTCACCATGCCGATTGAACTCGTCCATCAAACCGGCTGCAGTGTTCTGCCCTGAGACATTGAGGAAGCGATCGTCTGTTTGCCCGATATCTTCGTAATACGCCTTCAAAAAGCGGGTGTAACCGAACTCGACGGCCACGGACTTTCCGAACTTCGGCGGCGCAACAATCAGCAAGTGAATGCGGAAAGGTTGGTTGTCGGAGATCGTGAAACAAAAGCGATTCGCGTAGTGCTCGACGATCGAGAGCAACACAGCGAAGTCGATTTCACACGAGCCGGTGTGATCACGCATGGAGCAATCTAGGAATGCATCAACGAGTGGGCAGCTAGGCCACAGCTCAGCGGTCATTGTGTGTCAAGGACTTTCTGCCTGAAAGTGCTTGACCATGCGTGCGACAGCGCCGTATGTTCGCATTGTTCGGGCTCCTGGGGCTCCGTAGACTTGCTGCCAAGGCGTGGTCTACGGAGCTCTGTCTTTTTGTGCACTGACCTCGCCCCATGCGATAGCCCCCCGCGCACACGACCCTTCTACTCCCGCACCCTGCCCCAAGGCAAGGCCCCAGCGCTACGCGCTCGGGGCTCTGCTCGATTGTCCCACCACTTCCAGCAACGGTAGCTCACCCACACCGGCAAGACGGGACGAACGGGCGCAAAGCTGTCGCACCCTTACGTGCTTGAAGGGGACCTTGCACACGTAGGCTGGCCGAGCGTAGGCTGGACGTGTTCCGCTGCCCCCTGCAATGGTTCGCCCCCCGCACGGGCCCTGTCACCCCCGACATGGGCCCGTGCCCTTTTGTGTCGAGCTGTGCTCTACTCGCGGCCGAGGTGACACACATGGCCGCGAAGAAGAGCACGAAGAAAGCCCCCGTGAAGCGCAAGGCTGCCCCAGCGAAGAAAGCCGCGCCTGCGAACTGCATGGCAGTGGCGCGCGAGAACCGACGCTTGAAGGCGCAGGTCAAGGCGCTGTCCGCCAGCAAGTAAGCCGTGTTCGAGTGGCTTCTCGCGGAGACGGCGCGTTGCTACGGCTACCCTGTGGAGCTCAGCAAGGGCTGCATGGGTGTGTCGGCGTCCGGCGCGTTCGGTGGCATGTGGGTTTGCGTGCTGCGACCACGCACGCGAGCGGAAGAGCGCCGCGCATGGCGAGCGTTGCTCGGGCAACTTCGGGCAGAGCCGTCGCTACCCCCCTGGAAGCCTTGGGTGCGGGCGGTCTGCAAGGCCCCCTAGCCTCCCACCCCAGCACGAAAAGGGCGGACAGCTTGCGCCGTTCGTCCCGTCTTGCCGGTGGGGTTTTCGAGGCTGTTAGGCCCTTCAGCTACCGTTGCTGGAAGTGGTGGACTGTTGCTAGCATGGGGTCCGGCAAGGCCGCAAGCGCGAAGCGCTCGGCCCGCACGGCTTTCGTGGTAGCATCGGCCTTCATGGCACAACTCGTTGCGATTGAAGTGGCACCCAACGATCTCGACATGGGACTTGGTGTGCATGGCATGGGGCGAACGGGCGCATGCGGGTGCAACAAACCCGCGGGCGTGTTCGGCTTTGGTTCGGCCAAAGGGGAGGTTGCGGAGATCGTGCAGGAAGCGCGCGATATCATCGCAGGCAAGCGTGACACGTTCTCCCCAAGCACCGAAGCGGGCTACAGCTTCATGCATGGTTACGGTTGGGCGTTTCTTCTCGGCGGAGTCGCGGTAGGCTTCGGGGCAGCGAAGCTGCTTCGCGGCAAAAAGCGCTGAGAGGGGCCAGCAGATGCCGACAGTCGGATGGGTGAAGTACGATCGCTCGCGCTCGATTCAAGAGCACGTCGCCAAGATTCGTGACATGTCGCTGAAAAGCGTGCGCGACCCGGAGTTGCGGCAGCTCGCGGTGAAAATCGTGTCGGGCAGCTTCGTGTGGAAGCTCAACCCGCGCACCGGCAAGCAAGAGCCCTACATCCGCGCGTGGGACAAGTATTTTCACGCGCCCGCGCAGGATGTGTGCCCGCCCAAGGATGACGAGTGCGAGCTCGTGCGCATCTGGGACTTCGTGGTCCTGAACTTTCGTTACGTCTACGACCCGCAGAGCATTGACACCTTCGCAACAGCGAAGCTCTCGCTCGACGCGGGCGGTGGTGATTGTGACGATGCCCAAATATTGATCGGCGCGCTCGCCATGGCCATCGGCTTTCCCGTGCGCGCGCGCGTCATCTCGACGCCGGATGACCCGGGCAATTGGGTGCACATCTATCCCTGCATCGGGCTGCCCAAGGACAACCCCACGCACTGGATACCGCTCGACATGACGGTCAAGGATTTTCGGCCCGGGGATGAGTGGCCCGACGTTGCCAAGGCGCTCGATTTTCCCATCGGCTGAGCAGGAAGCATCGGAGGAGGCGGACAATGTTCACAGCACACGTATTCGAGAATCGGCAGCTTGTGTCCGGGGAGCATGCCAACGTGCTGTGCGCTTACGGTTCGCTCCCGTTCGCGAGCGGGCAACAGCGCACAATCGAGACGGCACCCGCGAGCGCAGGCAATCCGCTCTGGGCACCCCCGTCATTTCGCGACGGCACGCGTCAGGACACGAGCAAGCTTGCCGGCATTGGCAGCCTGAACGAGACTTTGACCCCGGACAACGCGCCAATTTGCGCGGGAATCTCCGGTGGGGTGTCGCTTTATCCCGGGAAACAACGCAGTTTTCGCGGTGTCGGCCTGGGCGTCGCGCCGTTGCTCGCGGCGGGCACCATCGGTGTCGGCGGAGCCATCGGGGCGCTCGCGGCGATCGTCCAGAATCTCACCGATGACGACTGGTCCGATTCGGCTGTTTTCTCGTCGCACGCGCGTCAGATCCACGCCGGCATGCTCGCCATCCAGTGCGTGCTCGGCGGCTGTAAGGACGAAATGCGCGACACGCAGGGCAACGTCATCTGCAAGGCCGGCACCAAGCCGTCCTGCACGGTGCCCGACAGCATGCTCGTGGAGTGGCGCGGGCTGCGCGACGGCTTCGGCACGTTCTGGGCGGATGTCGCTGACAAGTGGTCGGTGAGCAACGCGCAGGCCTCGGAGCTGAAAAACTACGCGCGGCGGTTCGTCGATTTCTACAATCGCGTTGCCGCGCGCTGTCAGAATGTGGACCTGCCGCACGTCACACCGGGTGAGTACGAGCCCCCACCGCCCGTCGTGGCCGAAGCGCCCCCCTGGTTGAAGTGGACCGTGGCAGGGCTCGGCATCTTCGGTGCCGTCATCGTGGTGCGCACCTTTTGGAGTAAGTGATGCCGGAGCTCCCGCTTGGCTGTCGCACCCTGGTGCAGCAGGGCTTGCGGTACACGCTTTGTTCTTCGGAAGGCTTGCCGGGCGCTGCGACCGCGCACAAGCGAGCAGGCTTCGTGGTGGAAGTGCATGCTGGCCTCGATCTCGTGGGGCGCGCTCGTTTGGAAGAGTTGCAGGTCGGCAATCGCCGCATGCTCGCTGTCTCCACGATCAACGTCGAGCGCAAGCTCCACCGCAAGGGCATTGGCACCAAGATCCGTGAGATGGCGGCGGAGAAAGCTTGCGAGCTCGGGCTACAGCTCGTGAGCGATGGGGAGCGCTCTGAGTTTGAGGAGGCCTTCTGGCGCAAGCAACGCACCAAGGGCCGTGCGAGTTGCATTCGCCCCAACCCCAAGGGTGCCGTCGGCAAGAACTACTACCGCTATCCGGCTGTCGAGCTCGAAGAGAGCATCCGCGAGCGCTGCACGCAGAAGTTCCACAACGGACGCAAGGTGGAGGCGTGTGTCAAGCGCGAACTGCGCGAGATTCAGAAGGGCCTGCCGAAGCCGGTGCGCACGGGCGAGCCCGGGGAGCGCTACTGGCCATGCTACCGTTTCGGCCTGAAGCGCTCCCAATGCAAGGAAGCGCGGGGCGGTCGGGTGGCGCTTGACGGCGCGGCACCCGTGAAGGTGCCGCGGAAGAAGAAAGTACAAGTCAAGGGCTGAAATGCTATCGTGAGTGGGCAGAAAAGTGGAGGAGGGGCAGCATGGGCTACGGCGTACCAACATCGGGTGTTCAGGGCTTCAACGAAGACAGCGGCACGCACTACCGGGCGGGCAACGCTGCGGTATGTGCGGGCAGCGCCGGATTTTCGGTGCTTCTCGCGTTCGAGTGCATGGAGTTGGGCGGGCTGTACGCCAACATCGGAAACATCGACACGGGCGGCTCTCCTTCGGGCTGGGTCTCTGAGCGCTTTCCCGATGTGGGCAACAAGCCGTTGTACACTTGGCGCATCACCACGTCGGGTGGTCCCATTGGGTTTTCCTACCCGCTCGGGTCGGGCAGCTTCATCTTCGGTCGCACGGTCTTGCTGGCCATGACGGTCGATGATGAAGCAGAGGAGCTCGCAGCCTTCTGGAATGGAGCTCCGATTGGCGCTACCGCCTACGACACGCCTGGTGACACCTACGTGCCTGCCGCAGGTGTTGCTCGCTTTCAGCTCGGCAACGCCAGTCAGTTGACGGCCAACGGTACGACCGACCGACTCATCTCCGCGGCCTACACGGACACGGTGCTCACCCAAGCGAACATGCTTGCAATCTGGCAGAACTTTCGTCAGACAAGCTCGCTTCGTGTCGCAGGTCAGGCGGCTGGCTTGCCCTTTGGTTACAGCTACGAGGTGTCCGACATCTCTGCGCCGCCACAGCGCCTGCCGCCTACGACGTGGCCGAACGGCGGAACGGTCGCGGGCGGGGATCTGACCTGGCAGAGCGTGGACCCGAATGCGCTTTTGAGCTTCACGGTCGATCGAGATCCCGATTTCAGCATTTGCAACGCAGAGCCTGCCTGAATCGGGCAGTGGAGGAGGTTGGTCATGTACGGTGTTCAAACAGTCGGAATTCAGAGCGGTTTCAACGATGACTCGAACGACAGTTTCTACCAGGCAGCGAATGCCGGAGTTGCTGCGGGGGCCGTGCAGCAATTCGCGTGCTTCATGGCGTTGCAGAATCGCGGGCCGAATTTTCTCAATGCCGCGCTCTGCGGCACGAACACTGACGGCACGTCGGGCTGGCTCATGGGTCGCTCCCCGGATAGCCCTCAGAAACAGGCCCTCTACACGGTGGTTGCGCAGCTCGGCGCTGCCCCTGCATCGCTCACCGTGACGCTCAGCCTTCCGACGGTTGTCGGAAAAAGCATGCTGCTCGGGCTTTCCGTGGATGGCACAATTCTCAGCGTTTGGCTGAACGGGGCGATTGTGGATCAGGTGGGTGGCATCGGGGCGTATGTTCCTTCGCCCGCACCCTTCGTTTTCGGCAATCTTCCGTTCCCTGGCTCAAATGGTGCGGTCGATCGGCTCATCGCGTTTGCCTACACGGATACGCTTCTGTTGACTGAACAGCAGCAAGCTGACGTGTGGAACGACTTCCGCGAGACAGGCTCCCTGCGTTTCGCAGGCACGTCGTTTGGCGGTTGGGGGTACAGCTACGAAGCGTTCGACATCGCAGCACCCCCGTCCCTCATTGCGCCTGCAACGCTGCCCAATGGCGGCACCGTGCTCACAGGGGACCTGACGTGGAAGGGCGACAGGGACAAAGATCCTGCTTTCAGCATGACTGTCGATTCCGACCCGGACTACACGCAGGTTTTGTCCGAAATTTCCCCGTGAAAATCTGATCGGAGTCTTCGATGCCGTCCTTCTACGACTACGCGCCAGACGAGATTGCCGCGCTGGCTTTCAACTCGCGGCGTTCTCAGCTCTACCCTGCGAATCCGCCTACGGCGGGGCAGGCCATCGAAGACTCGCTCGCCAACCGGCGCGCAGATGCCATTTTCTCCGCGAAAATGGGCTACTCCCGCTTCAAGACAGGCCCTGCCGCGATGGCGTATGGGGAGAACGTCCAAGGCGTGCTCGACGCCTACGATGCGCCCGACAACTTCGTGACTGGCATCGTGGAGCCCCTGCAGCAAGGCAGGGGCGTCTACACGCCTCGCATGGCATCTGCCGACTTCGTGTCGTTGCCGCAGGCGAATGACACCCTGTGGATGAACCCGAATCCTGCCGCGCGCAACATGCCGGACAGGCCCACGGTGCAGTCCTACGCGCTCGACGCCTACGCGCAGCAGGCCTCTAACCCGCAGTGGGCCGGGGAAGAGCTCACAGCACGGACCATGCTCTCGACGGCCTACCTGAATCAGCAAACGCCGCTCGGGCGCGTGCTCCCCGCAGTGGCGCAGCCCCGGAGCAAGATGCTTCGGCGCGCGCTTCGTGGCGTGGGCGGTCTCGGCGAAGCGGTGGACGACAGCAAGTCCGTGCTCGGCACGCTCACTCCGGCGCAGCGCACAGCCTACGCGTTGCTCGGCACTGCAGGTATGGGCATTGGCCTGTATCACGGCTGGAAACGCACCGGCAGCACGGGCTGGACCATTGGATGGGGTCTGCTCGGTGCGTGGCTTCCGATCCTCGTGATCCCGCTCGCCTTCATTCAGGGCATTGGCAAGAAAGAGGGTCGCTGACATGTCGAACGTGATGATGCTCGGGCGGCTCGGTGAGGCTCTTCCCGCAGGGCGCGGCATGGGCCCCAAGCCCTGGGCGACCTACCCGGGCTCGGGCGGCCCCAACGAGACGCTGGCCGCGGGCGGCATCTACCCGGAGCTCCGGCAGAACTGGATTTCGAGCCCCGTCTCGAATCCGAACACCCCCAATCCGCAGCGGATCTGGAACGGCGGACAAGATCTGTCCGAGCGCCAGGTAAGCTCGGGTTTGCCCATCCGCGGCTTCCTGCTCTCTGGGCTCGCGGCTACACCGCGCCGGCTGCTCGTGAACCCCTCGCGCGGCAACAAGACGAGCTTCACCATGGGCGTGCTCGGGCTCGGAGCTCTCACGCAGGAGGAAACCACCGCGAGCCTGGCAGAGACCGTGGCGAATCGTCCCGATGACCTGCAACCTTGCTTGCAGCGGGGGGGTGGCACGGACGGCATGACCTACGCGCAGCTCTGGCAGGGCCGCGCGGTCACGTT
>Ga0315284_10006092_pt1 | contig 17169 bp, 14 predicted proteins | sample YL17G09_16_MG_FD_203696 | JGI IMG/M metagenome (GOLD analysis project Ga0315284, IMG submission 203696) | Sediment microbial communities from Yellowstone Lake, YNP, Wyoming, USA - YL17G09_16 | ecosystem: Environmental > Aquatic > Freshwater > Lake > Sediment | place: USA: Wyoming | collected...
TAAATCGTATTCATCAATATAACTATAAGGATAGATTAAATAATCTTTATTTGGATTTAACTGTTGACGAGTATAAGAGTCTCTAGTATATTGAATATCACGAATATCACAAATATCACGAATATCCATTGTATTTATACTTTAATCATTACTTTAAATTAAAGTATGTTACCTAAACTCTATTAAAACTTATTTTCGTTCCATTTTTATCGTAAATAGCTATATATTCATTATTTGGATCAAGATTAAAAAATGAAAAATTGTTACAAACAGGGGTATCAATACATATTTTACCATTAGTAGGATCATAAACTCCTATAGAAGTTGTTCTTCTAATAGCTGAACCTGCAGATATTATAGCACTACCATTTTCGTTAATTGATATTGTTATAGTTTTATCTGAATTTTGCCAACTTCCATAAATACTTTGTGATGCATTCAAATATTGATTTAATGAAGTTATATCATTATTTATCTGATTTGCATAAGAAGTCAAATTATTCGTATCATTTATATTATAACAAGAAGCATCTGTAGGTCTTGATTTATCGTGTGCATATCCATCATCACATAAACAAGAATTATTACTCGGATCTGATGAATTATATGGAACAAATTTTCCATTGTTAATATTACTACAAGGCATATCATAACAATAAGTAGTCTTTTTATCATCCCCTAAAATTGGATATGGATATTTATCAGGACATACGCATCCTTTATCTGTAGTATAAGTTCCTTGTGGACAAAATAAAACATTACAAGAAGGTAACATAGATATTTTGTTTATTATGTCATCTACATTTACTAGTGCCTTGTTAAACAAATCTTTAGATTCTGGAGACGGGGAATCAGATGAATTATTAATAATATCATTTCCCTTCTGTTTAAGATCGTTTATATCTTTTATAAGCTGGTTAGAAGCGTCATCTTGACAAGCAGAATGACTTGCTAAACTGCTTATAGATTTATATAATTGACCTCTTACAGTACTTAAATTATTTGAAGACTTTTTAGAGTTATCTTTATTACCGTAATAATAGTATACCAAGTATATTAATAATAATGAAACTGTGATTCCTAAAATAACTTTAACTTTAGACATTTTTATTTATTACAATAAATATAAATTTTATTTATATTTACTTTCTAGTCTCTTATACAGAAGCGCATAAAGGTAACATAGATATTTTGTTTATTGTATCATCTACGTTTACCAATGCCTTGTTAAACAAATCTTTAGATTCTGGAGACGGGGAATCAGATGAATTATTAATAATATCATTTCCCTTCTGTTTAAGATCGTTTATATCTTTTATAAGCTGATTAGAAGCGTCATCTTGACAAGCAGAATGACTTGCTAAACTACTTATGGATTTATATAATTGATCTCTTACAGTACTTAAATTATTTGAAGACTTTTTAGAGTTATCTTTATTACCGTAATAATAGTATACAAAGTATATTAATAATAATGAAACTGTGATTCCTAAAATAACTTTAGACATTTTTATATTTATTGTAATCAATATAAATTTTAGATTGTTATTGTTGCGTATTTCATTATTTTATTATTTATATTAGGATAATTTTTAACAAGAAAGTCGGCTAACTCTTTACCCGAAATCTCCTTTCCTCTGTTTTGTATAAACCAATCTCTAGGTCTGTAGCTATCATAATTTTTGAGTAATTTTTCTAAAGCATCTCCAATATTCTTTTCATCAGAAAAGAATTCTCCTGTAATTCCAGAGATAACATTATTCCATCCTCCTAGAATATTATAGTTTACAAGAACAGGCATATTATATGTTATTGCTTCTGTTATCACTCTAGGACTAGCGTCAGCAATATTTGGTACAAAAAGAAAGCGACATTCTTGCATTTTTTTTGAAAATTCATCAAATTTTAAGAAAGGAATTACTTCAACAATGCCATTGCATTTATCAGTGAATTCGCAATTCTGTCTCCCTACCAAAATTCCCTTTAGTCCAAATCTACCGCACATTACTTCTAAACAGTTCTTAGCAAGAGGCCAGTTACGATTAAAACTTTGCCATCCAGGTTCACATTTTTCGTTGTCTTTGAGACAGACATACATAAAGTCATATTTCTTCTTTATTTTCCGATCAGGTTTATAGATATTAGTATCTTTTAAGTCTGCTTCTGCTAATTGAAGAAGGGGAAGACCGGATTGAATCATTTCTTTTGAAGGATTTCTAAAACAATAAAGCCAAGAAGATACCATATTTAGGTATTTATGACCTCTTTTCTCGTAAAATCTGTCCTCATAGGGGTTTGATAATTTAGAAGGAAACTCTAAATAGCTTGATATACCACAAAAAGATAAGGCTTTCTTCTTGTATTCTTCGTATAGTTTTTCGTGTTTTTCTTCTCTAAAAGGAGCAGAAAGTAGAATAATGTTAAGTTTATTTCCCTTATCATCAAAGAGATTTTTGAACGGAAAAGAGACAGTTGGTATAGATATATTTTCATAGAATTCTACTGCTTTATTGGCACATTTATAGGATACAGCAACGCAAAAAAGAGCAATAAAGGCAAGTATAATAAGTTTTGTAATTCTCATTTATTTTGATTTAATAATAAAAATTTATATAAAAATATGACAGATATATACGATGTTTGTATAATAGGATCAGGACCAGCAGGTCATTCAGCAGCCCTTTATACCTCAAGAGGTATGATTAAAACAATCCTCTTTGAAGGAAATGAACCAGGAGGCCAATTAACAAAAACGACCACTGTAGAAAACTATTTGGGATATCCAGAAGGAATACAAGGATACGACTTATGTTTAAAATTTAGAGATCATTCAGAGAAATGGGGAACAAACATCGTATCAGAATATGTTAATAAGATAAGTAAGAATTGTGATATCGTTCAAGGGGGACTCAAGAATAATGAAAATATGTATAATGTTTACTTTGATGACGAAAAGTATATTGTAACAAAGACTATTATTATTGCTACAGGATCATCAGCTAGACATCTGACATTTGATGGATCTGAAGAGTTTTGGAATAAGGGAATAACAGGATGTGCTGTATGCCACGGAGCCTTACCTATATTTAGAAATAAACCATTATTTGTAGTAGGAGGAGGAGATGTAGCTATGAGCGACGCTCTATATTTGAGTAATTATACATCACAGGTTTATATAGTTCATCGTCGTAATTCATTTAGAGCAAGTAAGATTATGCAAGATAGAGTATTTGATAATACTAAGATAAAGATCATTTGGGATAGCGATATTGTAAAAGCTTCCGGAGAAGAATTTTTAGAGAAGATTTTAGTAAAAAATAACAAGTCAGGAGAGGAAAAAGAGTATTCCGCAGGAGGATTATTTTATGCAATAGGAAGTGATCCGTCTACTTCTTTCTTGAAAGACTGCAATATCGTAATGGACGAAGAAGGATATATATTGACAGAAAGGGACTCTACAAAAACTAGTATGTTGGGTATATTTGCGTGCGGAGATGTTCTAAGTAATAATAAAAAGTTTAAACAGGCTATAGTATCTGCTGGATCAGGATGTATTGCAGCATTAGAGGCCATAGAATATCTTCAATAAATTATATTAATAATTAATATAATTTAATATAATATAATAATAAAATGTTTAGAAGGTCTCAAAGAGATACAAGATCAAGAAGAGACAGAGAGGAAAGTAAACCTATATCAACGAGAAGTAGATCAAGATCTCCTATAAGAGAGGAGTCTAGAGTATCTAGAGATAGAACAAGAGAAAGAGATGATATAGAACAAGAAGAAAATCTTCCTGATCTAAATATTCCATCTTTAAAAATAGAGAATACGCCTTTTACTTTTGGAATAGAATATGAGCCTACATTTATACATTACTATGATCATAATCAAGTTCATCATTATGATAGAGAGATAGTACACGAAAAAGATAAAACAAAAATTACAATAGAGAAATATGATGTATTAAAAACTGTAAAAAATAGTATCGACAAAAAAATAGAAGAAGCAAAGAAAGAACTAAGAGAGAAATCTGATGTAAAAGAAGAGGACGAAGAAAAGCTTGGAAAGGAAGTTAAAGAAGAGTTAGAAGAAAAATATAACGATTTTTCATGTTCCTATAACATTGAATTGTCAATAGGAGTATTCAAGGTTGATCATATAAGCGAATTTATTTATAATAATGAAAAGTTTAATAGTGAAATTAGAGAAAATTTAGATAACTTTACTGAATATATTGAAAAAGATAACGAAGAGTTTCTGTCAATGAGAAAAATAACACGTATTAAAAATAGAATAAATGAACTAAAGGAAAAAGGCGAAGAAGAAGAAACAGCAGAATCAAAGGCAATTGCTGAGTTTGTTGATAGAGAAAAGACCGAAAATATAAAAAATGGTTATAATGATGAAGAAGCTACACAAAAAGCTTTAGAAAAGTCTTTTAACTTTTTGTTTTCTTTGGAAGAAATTAATGACCGTGTAGGAAATTTAAGAAAGTTTGTCAATTCTAATAAACCAGGAAATAATAATTTTAAAAATTGTGCCAGAACAATACCAACTAATACGATAGATGTGATAGACTCTTTAGATATGACTTATACTCCAATTAAAAATGAGTTAATTAGTGGAAGACCCCAGTTAACAATTGGAATGAGTTATGGATTTGTAGAAGGATTAGCACAACTTATATATAAGGATCGTAATAAAGGTGTACTTTCCTATTACAATGAAATTATGAAAAGTTATAAGTTATCTTCGGGAATTGACAAAGATTCAGAATTTGTTTTTCGTGGATTTATATTTTTAATAGTATATACATCTTATATTTACACTCGTTATGTTTCTAAATCATCAGGAGGAAATAATAGTTATTTAAAGTCATCTTTTCCTTTAAAACCCAGATCAAATTTAGCAGAATCATATCTATATATTATAAGAGATTATCCAGTATTATCTAAAGAAATAGATAAATATTATCAAATTGTAATTGATAACGTAGAATATTTTAGAACTTTATTAAATGAAGAATTTGAAATCAATATCGATCCTTTCTTATTCAGTCCTATTGTTGGAACATATCTAGGAAATCAATCATACGATAGATTACAGTATGAAAAATATAGAATAGATGTATTTTATAAAATAAATAGTAGTAGAAAAATAAGTTTGATTAACGATATCATTAGAAACTCAGAAAAATATAATTATGGATCTTCTGAATGCAAAACAGACTATAAATACCAATGCCAATTCGAAAGAATTATTTTGTTATTGAAAGAAAATATAAAAACTATTCCTGGTATATACAATTTAATAATGAAATATTTCGCAAATTTACATCAAAATTATTTGATGTATTATATGAAGAATCCTGTTAAAGTTGCAAAAATAAAAATCACAGATAAAACTTCAATAGGAAATAATTGTCATATACTAGATAATTATGTTTTTTCTTATGTAGGTGAAGATAAAAATAATATCGACGATATGGTAAGGAAAGGTCTTATAGAAATTAAGAATATTCATCTATATTGTGGACAGCCTCCTGTATTATACACAAAACAGAAAAACACTATTTTATGCAGTAATTTTAGAGAAGAGTTATTTGAATGGATTCCCGAAGATTCAAATGTTATTGTCGAATTGAGATCACCAGAGAAATTAGATGAAAAAAATAGCTCTAGTTCTATTTATATAAATGAATTTATTGATTTTTACTCTAATACTTTAAGAATTTTATCTATAAATTTTTCAAACACTATCAAAATAATACAAGAGTTACAACCCGAGCCTCAAATGGAAATAGAGAGCGAAGACGATGAACCAGAACCAGAACCAGAATCTACTTATCAGATGCCTAGTGAGTGGATGGAGTTATTAAGTTGATATATGACTAAATAAAAGTATATTAATTTAATATTTTTAAATATAAAAATATTAAATGTCTAGTATTCGTAAAACAAATCCTAGATCACGTTCATCTAAAACATCTAAAAGAGATTCAAGAGATCAGTCACGTTCTCCAACAAGAGAACCATCAAGATCATCAAGAAGAGAAAATCGTTCCGTTTCACCTAAAAGTAGATCTCGTTCACGTTCATCTAAAATAGACCGATCATTCTTTCAACCAGATTTTTATGACGAAAAAGAATCTAGCGGAGCTAGCTTTCCTAAAGGGAAAGAAGATGTTCGGTATATTAGGGATACAATTGATACAGAGTTTACATTTGGCGCAGAGTTTGATGCGGGATGGGATATTCATTTTAATGAAAAACTTGAAGATCATTATGATAGAAATATTGCTTATAAAAAAACAGAACATTTAAAGGCAACTTATGAATATTTTGAAAAGAAAGATGGGATGGAATACCTAACTACTTGTCCTTATACTATGGAGTTAGCATTAGGAGTATATAAATATGATCATATATGCGACTTTCTAAACGATAAAGTTAATATTTATATTAGTAATATGGCAGAAAATATAGATATGTTCAAGACTGATATATTAAAAACACAAAACATAAAAGATATATTAAAAACTCTCTATTCTTCTAAAGTAAATAACGTAAATAAAATACAAGCACTAGCTGATGAAAAAGCCTTTGCAAATTGTTCAATGACACAGAAATTAGATGATGATACCAGATCTTACTTTTATACAGAATTCAAAGGAATAACAAATATACAAGGAGTTCCTCAGGTAACAGTTGGATTAAACTATGCATTCTTTCCTAATATATTCAAACATTTTTCAAAAGATAGAAAAACAGATACTGGATTATCTCAAATTATTATAAATAATATATTAGAAGTATTTAATTTATCATTTCCACAGGATATATCCTGGTTAGTTTTAAAAGGATTATTATATGTAGTCATATACACATCTTATATACATAGTACATATTACAAATTTGAAGGAGGCCCCCAATATTTTAAAGGAGCTATGATTTTCAAGCCTAGATCAAACTTGGCAGTATCTTACAAAAAACTAACACAGGAATATACAAATATAGAAAAATATATGATTATGTTTAATAATAATCTAATTTCTCTTATTACTACACATATAGGACATGAAAATTTTTATGAACTAGAAAATATAAACACCGAAAATGATCTTTATGAATTTAAACTAAAAATAATAGGAGAAATAATATCTAAAGAAGAAGATAGCATTGAATCTGAAAAAATAAAAGATCAAGTTAGACAACGTACCAGAACTAAAAATATTTACGATTTACATAGTTCTGTAATATCAAATATTAAAAATTTTGCCAGTAAACTTATTGTAACAAAATATTCAGAACTTGTGAAAATTCTAACAGAAATATCATCTTTTTACCTTATTAAAAAAATTATGAACCCAATCAAAGCATATAGAGTCAATAAATTTATAAGAGAAAAAGTTGATAATATATGTAGTAATTATCAACTTGTTTTGGATGGGTCAATATACTTGTTGGATAAAATAAAAAATCCCAAACAATACATTCTTGATTATGAAGAAATAGATTTTGCAAGTTTATTCGATCCTCCTTCTCTTTTTCTATCAAAAAATAGAAAACTTTGTACCGACTCAAGAGTAGAAGTATTTGAAATGGTACCTGATAATTCTAATTTTATTATGGAAGTAAGAAGTGTAAATCTATTTACATATGACGACGAAAAGAGACTAAGACCAAGATTTATTACTCTTGATCAAATGACGCCTCTGATGAAAGATTTTTTCGAAAAATTAAAAACACTAATAAGAAGCGCAAACTTGTCTCAATTTTTAGGAGATTGTAGAGAGAGATCTTTAAGAAAAATATCCTTAAAACTTCTTCCAACAAAAGAACAAATCACATTCTTATCCCCTGAAAAAATATACGACTCTAGTAAAAAAGAACCATCTATAAGAGAATCATCTATGTCATCTATGTCATCTATGTCATCTATGTCATCCACATTAGATCATTATTTGTATGATACCTACAAGAGACAATCTTGTCAAGTTATGTTTAGACCTAAATCTAAGAAAAGTAAAACCAAAAAAGAAAACAAAGAAAGGAAAAGTAAAAAAAGATCTAAGAAAATATTTTAATTACATATTTCTGTTCTTACAATGATGAAGATAATAAATGTTTGATTTTCTTGGAGGTGAAGATGAAGATGGAGAATAATACGGGTCTGAAGACATTTTAGACATATTTATATATAATATAAATATGTCTAAAATGTCTAGAATAACTAGAATGACTAGAATTATAATCATAATAATTATAGCTTTATTATTCATATCTATATTTCTGTATTACTATTCATTAACACCTATAGTTAAACAAAGAGTTCCTACACTTGAAGACTTAATAAGTCTTAATAATTATAACAAGTCTTTAGATGAAAGTAGAGTAGCATTTGTTACTGGATGCAATAGTCATTATTTTGAACACTGGCTTAGACTATATGAGTCTATTAAAAAGAATGTATATAACCCAACTATATATTTTTTTGACCTAGGAATAAGTGACAATGAGAAGAGTATTCTGAATCTTATAGATGTCAATTATAATGTCTTTAACTTTAATTTATATACAGATTGGGTAAATATAAAGAATGATGCAGGACAGTGGGCTTGGAAAGCTCAGTGTATAAAAGAAGTAATGGATAAGTGTTATATGTATAATAAAATAAAATATTTAATATGGTGTGATACAAGAAATATACTTGATAATAACTTGGAAAACTTGTTCAATTTTTTAGATACAAATGGAATTTATACAAATACAACAGAAGGAAATGTAAGTAAGTGGACTGTAAATGGAACAATTGAATATTTTGAAAAATTTGAAGGATTAAATGCTAAAAAATATCTTAAATATCCTATGAAGAATGCGGCACTTCCCTGTTTTAACATAAGTATAGAATGGGTTAGAGAATTTGCTAACGAATTCTCTAGACTTTCATTAATAAAAGACTGTATATTTCCATCAGGAAGTAGTCGTTTTAATCATAGACAGGATCAATCAATACTAACTATATTGTATTATAAATATAAGGATATATATAAATTTCAAAATAGCAAAGAATATGAAGGAATAAGAGTTCATACTTCTTCTATAAAAAAACTATATAAAGGATAAGATAAATCTATACATCTATACATCTATAACTTTATAGTTTAGGTAAAGTCCTGAATAATCCTCATCTTCTGTTAAAAACTTATTTGGACATACAACAATCTTAGTTGGGCAATTAATTATATAGGCTCCCCACCAAGAAAATGTTGAATGTCCAATTATTGCTCCTCCACAACATTCCTTGAATAATTCCAAAGTTTTTATATCATCATACTCATTATTATCAATAAAAGATATGCACGAACAAGAGCATAAAAATTATTTTATGGATTATCTTCAGACATATCTTTAAAAGAATCAATAAACTTATCTTTTTCATCAACTGTTAGCTCTTTAAAATTTAAGTCCAGAGGACTTAAATTATTTTTCTTATCTTCGTACTGAGCCATTGAGTTTGGGACGTGGTATATAAACAATCAAATCAAATTAAATTACGAAAAATATTAATCAATTTTAATACCATAAATACGTCTTTAATTTACCTTTAAAGAGTCTACATAGTTTCTGGTGGTCTGTATATCATAGATGAAATTCCCTTTCTTGCTTCGCAAGCTTTTCCAGGCGAAAAGATGAACTTTATTGATTTTTTAAACACGACGCGACGATATCCTGATTTGTATATCCTTGATATACTCCTCCTTCAAATGGAGATCCAGCTACAAGGTCAGGTCCAAAAACCTTACAAGTTTGATCAGGATCGAAAGGAATTCCTCTGCTACAATCACCCTTTAATAATATGTTTCTATTTCCTTTTTGATCATAACATCCATACATACAGAAACAATAACCATCTCCTTGTTTACAATCTGGAGATGGACAATTTATATTTCCTCCAGGTGGGTTATTTCCATAATTTCTATAAGTATTGCTATATGGCATCGAAGGACTCGGTGTATATGGCATAGAAGGAGAAGGACCCGGTGTATATGGCATCGAAGGACTCGGTGTATATGGCATAGAAGGAGAAGGATTGTTATTTTTTTGATCAGTATCCTGTACTAAGATTGCTATATTTACTCCAATATTTGCAAGGAGTAATACTAGTATTACTAAAAATATAGATGTTTCCATTTTTATTATATATAATAAATATAATGAAAAAAATTATTATACTCTTCGCAATTTTCTTGATAGCAATATCAATAAGATTATATCTCACAAATTATTTTCAAAGAGAAATAATAACAGAAGGCGTCAAAGGAAATTCTATTTATTTTGGCGAAACAATAAACTTAAATGATAGTATTTCTTTATCTTATAGCAACGGTATTGTTCTAGCATTTCAAATGATTAACAGATTTGGTGGTATTAATGGAAGAGACTTGAACCTTTTTATATATGACGATGATTACATTAAAGAAAAGGCAGTAAAGAATGCTAGAATTTTACTGGAATATGATAATGTACTAGGATTAATAGGAACTTGGGGGACAGCTACATCATACGCTATTTATGATCAAGTAATAGGTCAGAAAGATATACCTTTTATAGCACCTTTGACTGGGTCAAATCTTATAAAAAGCGAACCGGATAATATAATAATGTTAAGACCTTCTTATTATTCTGAAATAAGTTTAGTTCTAAAGCATATAAATTCTTTAGGATTGAAGAATTTAGGTGTTATTTATCAGAATGATGAATATGGTATATCTTGTTTTAACGACTTGTGTGAGATATACTCTACAAATAATTATTCTATCAATATAATACCTTCAGCTTATGAAAGAAACACTACATATCTCTATGATACTTATAAAAAATTATTGAATAATGAAGAACCCTTTGTTGATTCGTATAACAGAAACAATGCAGTATTAAATATTGATGCAATATTTTTGTTAGGAACATCAAAACAAGAGATATATATTATCAATTATTTTAAGAAATTAAAACCGTCAATATATTTTTATAATATATCTTTTGTCGGAGAAAATGTTGAAAAACTTAAAAATATTAAAAACAAGAGTAATATCTACATAACTAATGTTATAAATGTAAATAACACAAGTTTTCCTCTTTTATATAAGAACTTAATTAACGAGATGAAATTCTCTAATAATACGAATAAAACTCTTGGAGTACCAATAAATCTTAATAAGAATTTAATAGAAGGATTCATAGCAGGATTATTTACGGCAAATATACTGAAAAAAATGGATCCAAATGATATTAATAGAAAAAATTTTATAAAACAACTATATTCTCAAACAGAAGGAGAAAACTATGTACAAGTATTTGACATGAAGATTGGACCATTTACAAGCTCAAAAGTAAGTAGAGGATTACATAAAATTTACCTTTGTAAATATAATGAAGAAACGGATCAATATAATGTTATATTAGAATCAAAGGAGATAGCAACGTAAATGATAAAATGATAAATGATAAAATGATAAAATGATAAATGATAAAATGATAAAATAAAATTGATTTTTACTATCACATTCTTATATCAATTAAAAAGATACAATGTCATCACCCAACATAACTGTTTCTCAGTATTATTTTACAGAAAGCCTGAATTGTTTAAAGGGACTACGTCTAAATTCAGGTGAAATAATTACATTTTACGGACCATTTACGTCTTTCAATAAAGAAACAAGGATATTGCAAACTGAAAAAGGCGATAAATTATATTTACCGGAAGATGAAAGTGAAAAATCAAAATTACCTAATTTATTTGAACGCACAAAAAATCAATTACAACGACTTTATTTTCTGAATAAATAAATTTCTGGTATATTATTAAATTATAATTTAATAATAAATTATTTTTCTATCATAGAATTTTTTGAGGATTTAATCTTATTATAAGTAAGGAGATTAATAGCTAATGGTATTATTATTAATATTATTATTAATAGAACTAAAATTGTATAAAAGTATGGATTTTCAGTCTTTTTAATAAGAATTTCTCCTAGAAAAAATAGAAGAATTGTTCCTGCTAAACTTCCTATCAAAAACGACGTAGAATGAGCAAATATTTCTATGTATTGTGAGTCATAGGTTTGTTGGAATATATCTTTTCCTGTTAAAGATAAACTCTTATTATATGATACACTCATCTCAATTTATTTAATACTCTTTTTTTCCGTTCTATTATTTTTTTCTTTTCCCAATAATCTGATTTATCCGTTCTACCTTTATAACCAGGAGAGAATAGATCTCTATTAAAATCTATACCTTTAATAAAATCCAGTCTAATTTTATGATTTTGGTCAAATTCTGAACAAATACACGAAACCTTCTGGTATATTAAGTTTAAATTATTTATATGTATATGATGAAATGGTATGTTCAATTTCAGATATCTTATCCATCCTATAATAGATTTTTTAACCTTTCTGTCTTTCAAATTTTCTTTTGATAACAAGCATTTACCACAATAATCTGTTATATTTAATTCTCTGAATATGTCTAATAAATAATCTATAATATCTTCATCTTCCAACTTTTCAACATAATTGGGTATACATAATTCTAGCAAATGAGAATAGTACTTATATTTAAACTTTATTATATCATAATCACTATCTACAAACATCATCCATAATATAGGCATATCTCTTACCTTATTATGAAGACTTCTTAATTCTGATTTCGAAAACTCATTGTTAGTATAAGGATTCTTTATACTCATAGGGGAAGGATCTATGTCAAACTCATAACTATTTTGTAAACACGTATTCACAATCTTGCAAAAATCTTTCTCGCTAAATAGATATCTTTTATGTTCTTTATAGTCTATGTAATTTATATAATACTTATTGACATCAATATCGTTAAGTTCTAGATCAGTATCATTAATTGGATCTTTTCTATTTATAAAATAAGTTAACCATTTCTTAGAGTATTTTTGTGTTAAATAATAGAGTCTTATTCTACTATTTATATACTCTGAATAAAGAAAATATAAGCTATTACTTATTTCTTTTAAATGCTTCTTAAATAAAATTAAATTTTTCAGACAAGTAGTAGACTTAATTTGTCTCGATGCCTTTTCATTTTCTATCCATACCAAGTACAGAAAGTTTAAATTATTTAACTCTGTTTTTTTCTCATCAAATTCATCCAATATAAGATTATTCATTTTATATTTATATTTCATTTTATATAGCAATTAATGTTATAAAATATTTATATCAAGTATTATAATGTATCTTGTAGCGTTAGAGGAATACAGAGTTTTATAGACGAATTCAACGATATCACATCAACTGACGACCCAGAAAATTATAAAGAAACTCTAATGAGAAGACTCTCAATATGTATAAATGATAGACTTTACGAACAAAGAAATTTCGCAGGAAGATCATTCGATATAAAAAATCATCTCAACATAATAAAAGTATATTACGATTTTTATGTTAAGCTCGACCAATATTTTTCCGTATTGTCTGATCTCTACTTTACAGGAGAAGCACGTATAAAAAAATTTACTAATCAAGGAAATTTTACAAATTCTGTATTTCTAGAGTTTGAAAATGGAGACTTACTTCCATTTACTGACATAGATCAAGATACAAATTATCTTTATAATTTAGATGTAACCAGAAACTTTATGACAAGACACAATAATAGGATATTAAATATGAATACTGTAGACTGGTCTAATAATATAATTATAAAGGATACCGAAGAACAACGGAAATTATTTAAACAAGAACACCAAGAAGAAAAACAAGATGATGAAAAAAAATTGGTCGAAAAATTACAAGGTCTTTCCCTAAAATTTAAGACGAAAAAGAAATCTTTAAGAAAACCAAAGAAATCTTTAAGAAAACCAAAGAAATCAACAAGAAAACCAAAGAAATCTTTAAGAAAACCAAAGAAGTCAACAAGAAAACCAAAGAAGTCAACAAGAAAACCAAAGAAATCTTTAAGAAAATCAAAGAAGTCAACAAGAAAACCAAAGAAATCAACAAGAAAATCAAAGAAGTCAACAAGAAAACCAAAGAAATCAACAAGAAAACCAACAAGAAAACCAACAAGAAAATCTAAAATCTAAAATAAATTATAAAAATGATTTATAGATCATATTTATACAAAAGATAAAAAAAATGAATAAGAGCGGAGATATCGAAGATTTTCAATCACCTGCAAAACTAGAATGCGAAAACAAACTGAAAAAAATAGTTGAAACTCTAATTAAAGAAACTAAAAACATAAAAACGATTGAAGAGATTGAATACATCTCTAAAAATATACACAAAAGATATAATACAATTGTCGTTAAAAATAACATTAGATATGTCTTTGAGAAATATATTAAGGATATTAAGGACATTAATGAAGGAGTAAATCATTTACTATACAAGTATCTCATAAAAAAATCAATGAGATCTCGATCTGGTGTACTCGTTTCAACTATTGTATTAAAACCTGATGTATTTTCTTGCCCAAAGAAATGTTCATATTGCCCAACAGAGACTGATTTAAATGGAAATCCTACTCAGCCTAAATCCTATCTTTCATCAGAACCAGCTATGCTAAGAGCTTTAGAATATAATTTTGATGTAAAAGGGCAAATATATAATAGAATCAATTGTTATATTAAACAGGGAAATATACAATCTCTAGAACCTCGGTATTCTTACAAAATGGAAATTATTTTATCAGGAGGAACTTGGGAAAGTTATCCATATTCATATAGGAATGAAGTAATGAGAGAAATTTATTGGGCTTGTAATACTTACAAAGACGAAAGAGATATACAATCATTAGAAGAAGAAATAAACAAAAATGAGAAAGCTCAATTTAGAGTAATTGGTCTTACAATTGAGACTAGACCAGATTTTATTACAAAACAGTCAATAAAAGATTATAGAAGATGGGGAGTAACACGTGTACAAATTGGAGTACAACATTATGATGATAATATTCTTGATACCATAAAGAGAGATTGTTATACTTCTGATACGATAAAAGCAATTAAAATGTTAAAGGAGTGCAGTTTTAAAGTTGTATGCCACCTTATGCCGGACTTGCCAACGTCATCTATAGAAAAAGATATATGGATGTTTGATCAGGCTATTTCTAACGAATTACTTCAGTTTGATGATGTGAAAATATACCCAACTGCTATTTGTAAGTCTCACGATATATCAAAATATGTCGTAAAATCTGATATATCAGACTGGTATAATGAAGGATCTTATGTACCTTATGCAGAAAAAAATCTAAAAGATTTAATCGACGTCTTGAAATATTACAAGGAAAATATACAACCCTGGGTAAGAATACAACGATTGGTACGAGATATCCCTAAAAAATCTATAGAAGCTGGTTATGACAAAATGAGTAATCTAAGACAAGTAATACAAGATGAAATGAAAAGAGATGGTAAGAAATGTAACTGTATACGATGTTTCGAAATTGACGACAATATACCATCTTCTCCTACTTTGGTTGTAAGAGAGTACAATGCTTCCTATGGAAAAGAATATTTTATATCTATTGAAGATTTTGAATACTTGGGATTATCATACTTTTTTTATCTATTAAAATATTATATGTTGAAACCATTTGGTTATTATTCTTTTTGGAGTGGAAATGGTACTAGAAAATCTATTATAGGATTTTGCCGTCTTCGTATCGATAAAAATCCTGGAGGTGGATACATAAAAGAACTAGAAGGATGTGGATTAATTAGAGAGGTTCACGTTTATGGATCATCTATATGCATAGGAGAAATAGGAGAACAAAGTTCTGTTAAAGATAACCAACATAATCAACATAAAGGATACGGAAAATTATTAGTTGAAACAGCAGAAAAAATTATGTATAACAATGGGATTTATAAATCTTCTGTCATAGCAGGAGTTGGAACAAGAGAATACTATAAAAATAAATGCGGATATAGATTAGAAGGAACATATATGAATAAGGATATTAGGGATATTAGCGATATTAGGGATATTATTAGCTATATAAGATACCTATTATTTTCTGTTTTCCTCTTTTTTCTATTTAAATTTATTATTTAGGTGGGCCAGTCTCCTTTTTTAATTTTGTTTGCAGAGATATACAAACTATCTGTCATTTATATAAATATAAATATTTATTTTTAATTTATTGTCATTTTAAGGTCAGAACTGACCTTAAAATTTTAACATACTCTTTAACATACTTAAAACATTTACAAAAGTTTAATATCAATATCAAGAATCTGCTTGATTGTCTTATATTTTACAGGAGTGTGAATAATAGTAATATTATTTTCCAACTCCAAAATAACTTTAACGTCCTCTTTAAGAACAAAACAATCATCTTCTCCTTCTCTGTTCTTACAAACGTAAACAGATGCTAGTATATCATCTTCAATTCTATTTCTCGTAATAACGATATCACCGTACAAAAATCCCTGTCCTCTAGTATCCACAGTTTTTTTGTCGATCACTTTAAATGTATAATCTATTACGTCATTAACTAAAAGAAAGTAATCAATACTTGTTAAACAACTCTCCAAAAGTTTAATACACTGTATAGGATATTCAGGATTATTATCCTGAATATAGAGGACTGGAATATATCTTTTTAGCAACTTTTCTACTCTTTCTTGATTTTTTTGGACTAGATGAAAACGGACTATACGAAGATAGAGGCCCAGATGACAGTATACTAGATTTCTTTTTACTTGATGATGACAGAAGACTCGATGAGGCCTTCTTAGTCTTTCTAGATTTCTTCTTTGGACTTGAAGATGACAGAAGACTCGACGAGGCCTTCTTAGTCTTTCTAGATTTATTATTTGGACTTGAAGATGACAGAAGACTCGACGAGGCCTTCTTAGCCTTTCTACTTTTTCTTGATTTTCTGCTCTTTCTGGATTTCTTCTTTGGATTTGATGAGGATAGGAGACTCGATGAGGCCTTCTTAGCCTTTCTACTTTTTCTTGATTTTCTGCTCTTTCCGGATTTCTTCTTTGGACTTGATGAGGATAGGAGACTTGACGAGGCCTTCTTAGCCTTTCTACTTTTTCTTGATTTTCTGGATTTCTTCTTTGGACTTGATGAGGATAGGAGACTTGACGAGGCCTTCTTAG
>Ga0315284_10006094_pt1 | contig 17166 bp, 13 predicted proteins | sample YL17G09_16_MG_FD_203696 | JGI IMG/M metagenome (GOLD analysis project Ga0315284, IMG submission 203696) | Sediment microbial communities from Yellowstone Lake, YNP, Wyoming, USA - YL17G09_16 | ecosystem: Environmental > Aquatic > Freshwater > Lake > Sediment | place: USA: Wyoming | collected...
ATTGCTTGACGATAGGAGTTATGTGACGGTGAGAAACGCAAAGATCAAAGGGTATCGCAATGGCCTCGGTCTCGGAGGTTCCTCGAACAATAGCATCATTGGAAATTACATGGCAAACGAAATATAGGGCATCACTCTCTACAATTCTTCTGCCAATATTATCGCTGGCAACACCGTGGCAAACAACCACTTTTGCATCGTGCTCGGGGGTTCCTCTAGCAATAATAGTGTTGTTGGCAACAAAGCAGTAGACAGCGGGATCGGCATCTGGCTCAATTCTTTCTCCAACGACAATAGTGTTGTTCGCAACACTTTGGTAAACAACTTTGGAGGCATCTGGCTCCAGGATTCCTCTGGCGATATTATCGTTGGCAACACTGTAGCAAACAATGTAATTGGCATCGAGCTGGATGAGGATGAATTCTGGCCTTATCTTACTAGCGACAATAGCCTCTATCATAACAACTTCTTGAACAATACGAACCAAGCCCTTCTCCTTCTCTCTTTCAGTGAGTTTGGTCCAGTGAATGCTTGGGATAATGGCTATCCTTCTGGCGGCAACTTCTGGAGTGACTACAACGGGACCGATTCTGATCTTGACAGTATAGGCGATTCTCCATACATCATACACTCAGACCTACAAGATAACCTAGACCACTATCCATTGATGAACCCGTACATGCAAGGTGATGTCAATCGTGATCTGATCATTGACGTAATTGATTGCGTAACTGTGTGTGTCGCTTTCGGGTCCACTCCATCAAGTCCAGAGTGGAACCCTTGTTGTGACCTCAACGGAGACAGTTTGATTGACATACTTGACCTCGTCACTGTCGCGGCGAACTTTGGGAAAGAATGGACACAACCATAAACATCTGAGGCACGCTCAATGTGAGCGTATACTCGATTTCGACTATACCTATACCCTATATTGAACTGAATCTGCTTGAACCTACTACTGTGCTACATCGTAACGACAAGCAAAACAGTGTATCCTGAACCGTGTATACTGCCCTGAACTTGACTGCTTTTTTTCAAAGCAGTGCACCGTCGTCAGTTTGGTTGGATAAAACTTTACTCCACAACCTTAGCAAAGGGTGGCGGAAATGTGTTTATGGCAGGATCAGTATTGGCAGTTTGTTTGTTCCGAAGTAGAGGACTGATCCTTCGAGAAGGTATGGGCCGGCGATTGTTACTCCGGTTTCGCTGAACCTGTTCCAGCTTATTCGCCACTCTTTCATCTCGCCTGGGGCTAGTTTGATGCTCGACAAGACTTGCGTGAAACCGTAGCCTTTCGTGAAGTGAGTTACTAGTTTTCCGTCCAAGGTATAGAGGAATAGGTCCATCTTGTGTGAGTTCGGATAGCTAAGTCCAGCCTCTTCCAGACCAAGGTTTCTTAGCGTAAGTATGACGTCGATTGAGCCGTTCATTCTCACAGTATGCTGATAAGTCTTCATGGTCAGCAACAGGTTTTCCTTGCAGCCGAAAGCGCAACGGCAAACCGGAAAGCACTGCGTTAGGACAAATGCAGACAAGAACACAAAAGCTGCAGTCGCTGATATTATGATTATTCCCAATCTTCTAGTTAACCTCATCACCAACAGCTTCCGATAGAACAACGTGTTTGCCCGCCACTAAATCCTATGTTTTAGAACAGCCTGTTCCAGGTTTAGAACAGGGCGGCACCCTGATTTCATGCGCCGGGTAGTCTTCCTCTCTGACAAGAAGAAAGGTTCGTCGCTAGCAGAAAGATACGTCGAATAGCTTCAATCATCTACGGTGGACAGCAGACTGAGTGCGAAAGCAAAGAAGCAATAAGGAAGAGCCAGATGAAATCCCGCAGCGGCATCACCGTTACGAAGATTGGGAGTCGTTTAATGTCGGCACTGCAAAGCCAGGGGGGTTTTGCGGAAGCTGGTTTTTGTGCGGTGTAAAAGTCTCTATATTTGGGGTGCAGACGCTCCCCCCTCCTCCCAGAAAATGTGTGGGAAAATACGGGAGTGATCGGGAACAATCGGGAAAATTGTTGCGTTTGCTGAGACAAGATCTGGAACGGAGAATGTAGGCTGTCGGATTGATCGAGTAGACGGGTCATAGGGTGGAAGATTTGGCGATAAGGATTGACCCTTGCGGAAAGCGACACATCGCGCTCGCGGAGCTAGGGCTCCTTGCAGAAGTCGTTTTCGAACAGGGTGAAAAGTCGTTACTATTGGGGTGAAATGGCTCCCCCCTCCCCTGAAAAAATGCCTGTAAAAGTGTGTGCGAATGATAAAAAATGATAAAAGTTACGCTCAAGCTGCGAGCTGATCGGAAACACCAGCCAGTGAACGCTTAGACTGAACTCAGTAGGGATTCTGCAGAAGGCGGCAAACGGGCCGTTCCGGCTACAGAATAGGGTCGGCGCCAAAGCTTACAAATTGGGAGTCTGAAGCTTGCAGTGACACAGCGAAGGATGTTTTGAGCTGAAGTTACCAGCTTCTGAACTCGGAAGTCAAATCAGTGGGGCAGCAGTTCAGATACACAAAAATGCGTAAACAACTGGAAAACTGGGTGTTAATTACTCAGAATTGTACAATCAACTTGCGATTTAGTAGCTATTTTGGCCTTTTGGCATCAGGATTCTCTGTTAAGAACGAGAGACATAATGAAGATGCTATGTAAGTGACTGCGAGCAGCGGTGGCAAGAGGACAACGCGGTGATGATAAATGGGAAGGCTGAGTTCCAATTGAGCAGCTACTACTACGGTAACGATTGCTGCAAAGAGCAGACCGAAGAAGTTCTCCTTTCTCATCAATTCTTCTATCATCTTCTTCCGATTAATGCCTTTCGCAGTGAACAGGTTTTCCTAGCCTGCGCCAAATGATAGGGCCGCAGAAGTGGGTCCGGATCTTCTGGAACTGAACAGAATGATTAAGTGCCAACATAATGGCATATTTGTTTAAGGGATCTTTCAGACACCAACATATTGGTTCTTAACCGTCTCTGGGGAAATCAGACGAAACCGCTCGCGATAAGCGCTAAAAATAGGTAAATGACTGGAAAAATGAGTGCCGAGAGCTATAGATAGCTTTCTAGTCTGCGAATCTGCTACTCATTTCAGCAAGATACTTCAGGCGAAGTTTGTGCAAGGCAGCAAGAACAACACTCACTTATCGGGTTCTGCAACCTATAATTGGGTTGCGAGATTCTCCTCTGCCACTTTTCGCCCCATCTTTAGAGTGTGAAGAATGTGCAGGTTTGCGACGAAACACTAGCCGCGGAAGAAAGAGTAGACGATCGACTGCAACGTTTGCGTCGGATGACCGACTGAGTTGGAAAGCAGAAGGGCTGGAAGAAGAAGGCCGGATGAAATCGCAAAGTGTCGGATCGTTATGAATCTGGAGAAGCCTTTCAACTCGGCATTTTGAAGCTAGGGCTCCTCGGGAAAGTTGCTCGCGAGGGGGGGGTAAAAATGCTGTTGTATTGGGGTGCTTTAGCTCCCCCCTCCCCGAAATTTTTTGTAAAAAGTGTAAATGCTTACGGAAAAATCGACAAAGCTTACGTATAACACCCTAGGATGGTGTGAAAATTGGCGACATGTGGTAAAAAATCGACAAAATTATGCCTAACACTCAAGCATAGCGGCGAAGCAAGTTATGAACGTTTGAACTGAAATAGATAAGGAATCGCATGAAGAGAGACGAAACCCGCTGGGTGTCTCTAATTTGCAGAAGGGTAACGTTTAACGCTTCATTCGACTCCTTGTGTTGCTATTGTTATGACTTGGCCATTTGGCTCCAATTCTCCGTAGATTTTGTCGTACATTTTGGCGGTTTTGATGTTGAATAGCTTGAATAGGCTGTAGTGAATGTACTCGTGCGATAGCGTGTCTTCGATGCATTCTTCGACGTCGTCAGGGTGAACTTCGTTTCCCAGGTATATCGTGGAAGAGTCGTAGTCGATAATTGCTAGGGAGTAGCCAACGTCCCTATGTTTTCTCAGGCTTATTCTTGGTTCAGCATCCATTTTGCAGTACCGACTATTCTTTCTTGGTTTTCGTCCATTTATGCTTGCACGTGCGGCATTGCCAGTGTTCGCCTTGCTTGTCGAAGCTCGACAGAGCGGAATTTGTGGAGTGGCATGCCGGGCACTCTCCACTCAATCTTTCCTGTAGAGTGCGCCCATCTTCTTTTGGCACAGTGTGCTTACCAGCGAACCCTGGAGAATGCAATTCGCCGTTTTGGTGAAGCAGATCTTGGCCCATCGCAGTTAAGCCGTAGCGTGAGGAACCGTTGCTTCCTTCGGATTTTTCAACTACACCGCGTTCCTGCAGTTCTTTCAGTCGGCTTGAAAGGGTAGCTTTCGACATTTCGAGATTGTTTTCCAAATCCGTCCACGTCTTTGGTTCCTCGTCCAGGACGGTCATGACTTCTTTGCCTTTGCTTGTTTTTCTTTTTCCCCACTTGAAAAAGCGTTGGACCGCTGACTCTTGAGGCGTTCTTTCGCTTTCGGTTCTGAAATAGTTCGCTATATTGCCAATATTCAGATTTTCGCGGGGCTTGTCATCTCGCCGAGCGTTCGGTGATCGGGTGACCAATAGGTGAATCGTTTTTCCATCGAGAAGAGTATATTCGCCAACGTATCCGTTTCCTCGAAGCACTATGGTTTCCGTATTTTTGGCGCTGTAGACGGTTTCCTCTCTGAAGCTTGCAACAAGGTCCAGAAAGTCTTGAATGACCGATTTCACTCGAGATACGTCAGGTTTGAATAAGCCAGTTTGGTCTTCTTTTGTGAGGCTGTCGCCGAAGCTGCGGACTATTGTTTTGGAAAAAGCCTTCCAAGAGTCTGGATGGTCGTAGAGTTCTAGCCCTACTATGCCGTCGGGGTCGATGATTACTGTTCCCACTTGGTTAATGCAATCTGGTATGCGCTTCAACATTTCCTCTAGATCCTTGCTGAACTTCTTCATTGCTTCAACCGTCTGTAGAAGGTCATCACGAGGAGCACTTAACTCAAAGTCTGAAACTTGCATGCTGTTTTTGACTAAGAATTCATTTCTGTATTTTTCCACTTCGGCCCAAGTCTCTCTTTGGTCTGCCTCACGAAGTATGTATGAGTATACTTGCATCGGCGCAGATTCACCAACATGCAGTTCGGCGCCGGCTCTGATTCCTTTTGAGGCGTGGATGCAGTGTACGGGAACGTTTTCTGATTTGGCTGGAATTGTGATGAAGCCGAATTGGGTGGCTCTTTCCTGTGTTGAGCCTTTGAGCATTGTTCCTCCTCTTATGAAGGTGGCTTCGTTAACCTTTCCCTCGATCCGGAGAACGTTTATTCCGCCCGTGTCGGTTATTCGGACTTTGTCTTTCACTTCTTCCAAGACGACGTAGTTTCTTTTTCCGTGGTCATTGCGGACTATTGGAACGATAATGGTGAGAGACCTGTCGGTTGCTCGCCAGGGTTCCTTAAATTCGTAGCTTCCCCTTTTTATTTCTGCATATATGTCATGCATAACAAACACCTTCTGGGTTCAGATTTATCTGAACTAAACACTAGGTTCAGAAATATTTAAACCTTATGCAAACAGCAGTCACCCAAACAGCACAAACTGCAGTTCAATATTGACGAATTGGAAAAACACCATGTCATATGCCCAATCTGTTCCAGTCTTTTTGGCAGTTCCTTCTCAAACTCTCGAATCCTATCAACGTGGATTTCATCCTTGCCTCTAAAGCACGACTGGTCACGCTTGTTCTTGATGAGAGCTATAGCCGCTTCAGAATCGTATCCCTTGTACATAAGGTACGCAGCCACGAAAGAAGGTGACCGCCCCAAGCCCATGCCGCAATGAACCAGCACCTTTCTATCTAGCCGGACGTTCCTCTCGATGAAAGCAATCCCGGCGACAAACTGCTCGTCCGTAGCGACTGTGAAGTCTTTCAGCGGTATGTTACAGTACGCGATCTTGTGGGAGGAACAGTATTCCTGTTCCCGCTTATTCGCTTCTCTTTTGGCGGAGTCGTTCTGGTCGCTCACAACGTTGAGTATAGCACTGACCTTTTCTGTTTCCAGTAGGCTCTGATTTGCGGCGTCTCTCCAGCCACCCAAAGCCGCATTTTCCAAAATCCAGGTTATAGTCAAGAATCAACACCTACCCTCTTGCTTCTTCTTTCGATACCTGTCTCCACACTTCCCGCAAGACCACCACTCGCCTTTGTCAGCCATGAAAACGCCTTCGCCACACCTCGGACAAAAAGGGCTGGTGCGAACCAACTTACCCTCTTTCACAACATACTGCCTTCCCAAGACTACTCACCTCCTTGATCTTCAAGTCTTTTCCCTTTCTTGGATATCCCAAAATCGCTTGGCTTGAATCTGTATCCAGCGATCTTCGTCAATTCCTTCTGCCCGAACTCGAAAGTCAAGCTAATCCCTTCATCTTCAAACGCACAAAAATGAACGGACAAGGAGCCGAAATCGAAAACTAGACTGCCTAATTCGGCCTTACACAAGATTCTGAGCAAGCAACTGAAGTCGTGCGCTTTCAACCCCAACAGCTTCCTACACTCCTCAAGCGCATCGTAACGGTTCGCGGGAAAATCCAAATCCGAAACCCGAAACTGGCTAATTATATCTTTTTCCAACATTTCATCACCAACCACACTGAGACAGTTGACAATCAACTCACTGTGGCCTTAACCGACTGCCAAATAGCAAGATAAGATTTTCACAAAGCTTCAAGTGAATGTGAAAAGCCTAAACCTCGACGAATGCTGCTAAACTGTTGAAAAAGTGAGCCTTACAAAGCTTCGAACTCAGTCCGCCGATTTTGAACAGAAAACGAAGCAGATTCGAACTAGAGACGGATATATAAGGAGAAGAACTGTTTTGCGCGCATGAAGACCTGCCAGAATCGGAGAACCTTTTCTCGGCAAGTTTAAGTATCTGCATGCTGGAATTAAATGGCTGGCTGTTTTTGGCACTTCCAATCGCGTGTTCACTCTTTTTGCTTTTGGGGAAAAATATGAAGAGAAAAATCCTTGAAAAAGAAAACCCGGCGGCTCTGAGAGCTTGCTCTCTTGCCAGACTGGGAGTCAGTCTAGAAAGTTGTATCCAAGGAATCTTAAGAGGAAAAGGACGTGGAGGAAATCATTCTGGGAGGCTTTGCTTTGGGTAAGCGTCCGCGTTGGAATCATGGTGCACTTCATCAGGACAAGTACTTGGCGCTGGAAGAGATCCAACAAGCCTTGGGTCTGACCACTGAGGAGCTTGCTTCGTTCTTTGCCCTATTGGAGAAGGCTGACTATGGTGATATGCGTTTCAGTTTCTGCAACGCAACCGTGATCATCGAAGGATATGGAGGTAGACTTGGATCTCACAGTCATGGTATGGCGTGTGTGCGGGTGGAAACGCAGGAGAGAGGAGTCACTAGTGTGGTTGAGTACAGGTTTCCCAGAGGCCTCAACAACGTGCTACAAAACAGAAGACGCGAACGCACAGGCTGACATTGAGAGCCGGACACTATCGTGAAAATCCACCGACTTCCGCGCGCGAGAGAGACAACTGGCTTATAGAACTGGCAATAGATAGAAGAGAGTAGTGAAATCCTATGTACACGTCGTATCATTGTCAAGATCTAAGTCGGGCGAGACGTAAGGAGGTCTCAACTTGGACATAGGTCAACTAATCGCCAAACTGAGAAGATCCGGGCTTTATGGTGAGTGCCCCCAAGGGTATGGGGATTTCAAACTCTCCCAGACCGCGATATTTGATGGCACTAAGCCTTTCCCTGAGGAAGCTCTCGAGATTCAGCTTCAGATGCAGTCCATTTTGAAGGATAAGAAGGATGAACTTGAAAAGAAGAGAAAACGTGCGACTACGACAGCTGCGATAACGACTGAAGCCGTGAACATAGGTAAGAATCTTGAGAAGATCTTGCCTACTATGAGCGATTTCAAATGGACAGTACCTGACTGCAAATTTCTGGGAGACCCGATTGATCTCTTAGTGTTCAAGGGTCTTGCCTTCAACAAGGTCAGCTCGATAGACTTTGTAGAAGTTAAGAGCGGAAAGGCAAAACTGAACAAGCATCAGAGATCAATCAAAGATGCGATCGAAGATAAGAAAGTGTCGTACAAGGTGTTTACATGAGCGCACTGTTCGAAGAGTTCCAGCAATTTCGAAGAATCCTGTGTATCTGCCCTTGTTGCGGTGGCGTTCACAGGATATCTGATTTGAGATTAAAAACGAAAGGACTAGCTCCTAGAACATGGCTGGACGAATACGAGAAAGAGGTTCAGGATTTCGTTCAGGATGAAACCGAGTTTGGTGAAAAAGAAGAAGAACTCCGCGAAGCAGCCAGGGAAAAAGGAAGGAGGCAAGCTCAGAAAGTCATTAGCAGAGCAGTATGTTCATCTCTTAAAGCTTTGAAACTGGATCCTTTTGACGTCAAACCTGTTTTGAATCCCGTTGACTTCGTAGTCTTCAAAGGAATGAACGAGAAAGAATCAATCAGCGATATCATCTTCTTGTCCAGAGAGTATAATTGTCCATCGCTGAACAAGATTAGAGAACAGGTTAAGACTGCAGTTGAGAAAAAACAATACGACTGGCAAGTTGCACGAATAGACAAGCAAGGAAACATACAATTCGAGACATAAGCAGCGCACACGCCTTTTGCTGCATTGATTGGCCATTGCGGGCCTGAACATGACGCCAGTGGTTACCCGCCATTACTCCCTTTTGTCATTCTTAGAAACGCGGATACCTTTGCCATGTGATAAGGAGCAAAAAACAGTTCTCTTTGCTTTCCTGCCACGGTGATGGGAATAACATAGAAGTCTCCATGTCTTTCACTGACTTCCTCAGGGGCAGCTTCCCCATTAATGGCTTTTTCTGCCTCCTCGACAATTGCTCCTAGGTCTCTTCCCCCATGTTTCATCAAAGCGTGGCAGTTAGGGCATAGACAGAGGACGTTAAACCCTTGAAAACTCCATGGGCCTACTGGACGACGTTTTTCGATTACGTGATATACCTCAAAGTATGGGTTTTTCCCAGCCCCGAGATCCAGTTTGGTATTGCAAACCTGGCAATGTCCATTATACTGTTCCAGAAGAAACTCTCTGACCTCTTCCTCTTCATTTGCACCGGCCTTTATGAAGCCGATACGCTTGTACTCCTTTTCAACTGTCTGCGGCTTTTTGGACATTCTTTTCAATTCTGCCATTTCGAGTTCCCGGAATTTCTCTTCCTGTTCAGGTGATGGACCGCTCCATGTCTTATCTTCATCCAAAATGTGAGGGGATCGTATGTCTGCAAGGGATTTCTGAAACTCATCACCAAGTTCGGCAGAAGAAGGCGAAATGGTGACCGTTGTACTCGCCACGGCTTGCATATCGCCCTCTGGCGCCTTCTCAGACATTCTAATCTTGCGCAAAGCCTCCAGCATAAGATCTCGCATTTCAGGAGAAGCAGAAACGACGATTTCAACAATCGCTCGGGCGCTCTCGTCTGGAGTCTTTTCGAGTAGTTCTTTTAATCCAGCGTCTATCGTTGGTTTAAACTCTAGTCTTTGCGAAACGTATCTGGCCTCATTGCTCTCTTTGTCGAAGTCGGAAGGTAGCTCATACAGACTGATTTCAGATGGCTTATGAAAAGAAGGCGTTTCTGAATCGGGCAGCCATGGATATTCTTTCAGCAGCTTACCCATCTTGGAGTATTGCCAATTTCTAGTTGTTTCATCAAAGCTCTGTCTGCTGCAAGATTCCACTTCACCGCAGATACTCTGGGAACACTCTTTTGCTATGGCCCATATGATCTTTGATTTTTCCACTGTAACATTTCTTATTGCATGTTCTAGTCCTTCAACTTCACAGTCTGGATCAAAACCATTCAATCCTCTTCTGTGCCAGCCAAAATCGTTGCTGATAATCACATATCCTGTGGAGTTGGGGTTTTTGCGACTTACAGCAATAGCAGAAATACAGCCAATCTTCTTCAGTTTTTCTGAGATTCCATTTGGGCTGTCTAGAACCAGATAGCGTGAATCTAGGAACCAAGCCTCTTCATTTCCGCCAAAAAACTTCTCCGGGTCTCCATTGCCTGTGTATTTTTCACCCAAGTGGATCTCTGTCGCTCGTCTGTATTCTCCACGGTGATCTGCTGCATTAACTGCATAGAGAAATTGCTTCTTTTCGAGTTCCTCTAGCAAAGATCGTTCGCTCTTGCCGTCTTCGCAATCCTCTAGTGTTTCAAGTATCCACTCAACATGTTTAACGTTATCTTCCTCAGAAACTTTTCCGCTGTATAGGGGGAGTATCAAAGATATTATGGCCGCTACCTTGTCAGGTTCGGTTAACCCTAACTCCCATAGGAATTCTCTTGACTTCTTATCTCTGGCTATAGTGTCTTTCACCAGATTAGTGAACATCTTGCTCACGCTTGCATCGCGTGAAGGAATGTATGCCGTTGGATTTCCATCGTCGTCATATGGAGGGACGTTGGAACCGTCTTGCAGCCGGATTATTGGCTTGGAACGTAGGATTCCTGGTCTTTCATAGGAATGATACGCATCTTTCCACAATGCTCTTTGATTTAGAAGGAAGGCATAGAAAGACATAACCCATTGATCATCTTGTTTGCTGATGAAGCTTTCATCAAGTTCTCTCGCAAACGATTCAGGATCGACTTCTTCAATTTCAAGTACCTCAATGAGATATTCTCTTAACTCAGGTGTCTTATCCTCAGTTATGTTTTCGTCAAGCCATTTGCTGCCTTCACGCTCAAATAGCAAATCAAGTTGTTCTCCGGAAAGTAGGGAACGAAGATCTTTGCCTCTGGCAATGAACGCCCGATCTGAAGTGACAAAGCCACCATCATTTGTCGGCAATAGAGCCTCATCTGAGGAGAGCTTGTCCTTGATTTTCTCATATATTGGCCCAAACATGGTCATTTGGCTGGTGAAGTAGTCAGTCTCTATAGGAAGGGTGTTGAGAAACTCCGCATCCAGCAAGCCCATGTCCTTTATTCTTGACATACTGTCTGCGACAAACGTGGCCGACTCTTCTATCAATTCTCGATTCCAATTGTCATCACGAATATTGTCTCTTGCGGGAGTAGTATCGAATGGTCCTTGAACGAGAAATTTCAAATGGGTCTCCTTTTCCGTTGGGAAATACACAAATAACCTCACGTCATTTGCAGGCCAGACTTTCCATTTTCTAGTGCTAGTGTCAAAGACCAGTTGATAGGCTATCTCGAGCATTCTGTTCGGATCTTTGTTCAGAGGCTTGTCAAAGATAATCCAGTTTTCTTCGAGTTTCTCTTTGCCATTCTCAATGTGTAGGAGGGCCACTGTTTTTGTTCCTGTCTTGGTCTCTGAGCTCCGGAGATACTTGCCATTTCCGGATTCTACGCTGTATGATATCTCCTCCAGATTTCTCAGAAACAACAGGGTTTGAATACCGAGTTTCTTCAGCCGATTTTCTATCTCTAGATATGCTCGGTTTCGCTTGTCACTTTCGTTGTCGAAGGTGATTATGAACAGGGTTTCTTCGGTCTGCACGTCTTTCCTAGGGAGTATCGGGTAGGGATGGACATAGTTTTTGACACAGAAGGACTTGCTCCCGCTGTGTATCTCTGGGCAACTGGTATATGCATAGACTGACTTGAATCCGATACCGAATTTGCCGATCTGGGCTATGTTCTTGTCTTTCATCGCTTCAACGATTCCACAGATTCCTCTCACATCGTTCTCGTCAAAAGGAATCCCGTTGTGTCTTACTTCTAACCTATCCGAATGCAACTCGAATCTTATGGAGAATCTTTTTACTTGTCCTTGTTTTCGTGCGCGTTCGCAGGCGTCCTCTGCGTTCTGCAGCAGTTCATAGATGAAGTGAGTTCTGTCGCTGTATAGATTTGCAAGGAGGACCGGTCCATAAACACCGACTTGAGTACCATACTTGCGGATATTTTCTTCTCGGATTCTGTCGTAAAGTGTGTCTCCCATGCTAATCGCCTTCGATTCTGACGTATGCTATGGCATCAAGATTGTAATCAAGCGTCAGGACCTGTCGTTTTTGAAGGTCTTCCACCTTGGAAGAGAGTCTCAGGTTTTCTTTTTCAATTCGCGCTTTTGTCAATCGAACATAGTTTTCATCAGGCTGGCTTCCTTCTCTCTGCCTGCTAATTATATGATTATCTAGTTGCTGCTGAAGCTTTCTATTCTTGATTTCTGTAGCCTTTCTAAGAGCTGCAATTCTGCTGTCGACTCTGTAGCGGTTGTCTTCGGATGCTATGTTTCTCTTTTCTTCTAACACTTCTTCCAGATAGTCTCTAGCAGCATCCAAGAATTCATTGACATCCAGCTGCGGAACTTCCAAATCAGAACTTGCACTTTTTGCCCCTGCCAGGGCTCTAGGCAGAATATTGAAGTCTACTTGCTTGACGGTCTTGCTTGTAATCTCGACAGGCAAACCTAGAAATTCAATCTCAGTTTTGATACCTTCCACCCTGACTTCGAAGAAGAAAACTAAATAGTCTCCCTTGAAAATCTCGGTGTTTGTAGAAAGCTGAAAACTGAAAGTCTTGAATAGTGCATTTTCTTGGTCCAACTTGTTAGTTAGAAAACGTGACCAATAGCCTGTTGGAGACAAGAATTTGTGGTCAGGCATACTCTCAGCTATGCTGCCGTCAAAGACCACTTTGATGGGACCTTTGCGTGAAATCAAATCTTGAAGTTCGTTATAGCCTCCTTCACGGCCGGGTGTCCTTAGAAAGTGCTCAAGTTCAGAGATTATTTCAGCGGAGAGTGTTATTTCAGGAAGACCATTCTTGTCTTTGGTGGAGTTGCATCCTTTCCATTTTGATAGGCACAGTTCTGTTAGTTGACCTGCGTCTTCCGGGCTGACGAAATCGCCTTTTGACAGATTGTTAAGAGGAGTGAAGAGGTAGTCGTCGCTTAGTAGCTCTCTGCGTCCTTTCTCGAACTCTTCCATTTCGATCCTAGCAGATGCGATATGGTCTTCCATTCTTCTCTGAATTTCTTCTTTTTGTTCTTCAGTGAGGGCTCCTGTGATTATCGCTGTCTGTAGATTTGCCAGTTCCTTGCCGAGAATTGGCTCAAGGGAACCGACTCCTTCTTCAACAATATGGATTCGCCTGTAAAGCCGGTCGTAGATCTCTTCATCAACCGTTCCTTTTATGAAGAGATTGGCAACAATTATCTTGTCTGCTTTCTGGCCAAATCTATCTATGCGACCTATCCTTTGCTCTACGCGCATCGGATTGTATGGCAGATCGTAGTTGATAATAGCGTGGCAATATTGGAAATCCAGTCCTTCTCCGCCAACCTCGCTAGAGAGTAAGACTTGGAATTTTCCTTTCTTGAAGTCATACATAATCTGATCTCTCCCGCGAACGTCGCTTTTACTCTGTAAAGGAACTGCCCCATGTATCATTTCAACAGTGAAGCCATCTTCACTAAGCCTCTCTCTCAGATACTCAAGAGTTCTTATGAAAAAGGAGAACACCATCACTTGGGGCGTTTCGGGATTCGAAAGGACTTTTTGCAGCATCTGCTTGAATTGCGAGTATTTGCTATCATGGGATTCAATTAGCTTTGCTTTCTCCGCTAGTCTGGTGAAATCCTGCCTTAGATCCGAATTAATGGTGATTGTGCTAATTTGACTGTCATCCTCGGGTTCCTCTGGATACTGACCTTCTTCACGGAGTATTTTGCCCTCCGTCATGCTCCATCTGAGGTACTTTACCGTCGCTGGAATACAACTGCTGACCATTCTGCGGTGAGTATTCATCACAAGCCCCAGTACCAAATTGTCCATTTCCTGAGAAAGGTAATGTTTCTTAATTGTTTCCAGTACTTCGTCTTGGAAGCTCAGTTCGTCTGGAGAAAGTGCCACAGCCAATTCGTGAACTTCTCTGAAGACTTGATGCTCAAGCGCTTCTCTTTTTCTTGTCCGAGTGAATGAGTAGTACAATGGGCTGAGTGAAATGAACAATCGCTGATATTTTGCGACTTCTTCGGGTGAGAATGGCGTAGCATCTCGGATACGGTTAATGAAGCTCAGAACACTAGGATGGGAGAAAATGGGTTTGCCAAGCGGGTCCTCCCTCAGCTGCTCAAGTAACGACAGGATCTGGTTAGAAAATTCAGGATCGTTCTTTGCTATCAGCTGACTTATCTGGTTAAGCCTAATCACAGGACTCTGTAATGTCTCGAATGTAGTTATGTCGGGGAATGCAGATGGATTCAGTATTTGCATTTGGTTGAATAGATCTTCATTCCTCAAGTTCAATGGTGTGGCAGAAAGCATTAGCATCATCTCAGTCAAAGAGCTCAGGATGTTACCCAAATCATTGCTATCGGTTTCCGAATTGCGCATGTGATGAGCTTCGTCGATTATGACAAGCTCAAACAGTGGTTCACTTCTTTTTGAGTCAAGATCACGTAGCATGTCTAGGTAGTCTTCTCTTCTTAAGAGCTGCAATCCAACCACTGAGAACAAATATCCTTGGGGAAAAATCCCATCCTTCTGAAGTGTTGTTAACATGAACCTCAATGAATCTCCATCATGCAAGTGGAAATACAGTCCAAACCTTTCCTTCAGTTCTTCAACCCACTTTGATCCAAGGGATATGGGGCACACGACGAGAATTGGCGAACGGAAGTCAAGTCTACCTCGAGCCATAAGCTCTTTGATTACTATCCCTGCTTCAATCGTTTTCCCAACCCCTACTTCATCAGCGATGAAGAGCCTTTCTTCTGAGTTTGAAGACAGGAACCTGAGAAGAGGCTTGAATTGATAGCGATTGAAGAGTGTTTTGCTCCCAAGATAGCTGTAGAGGTTGCTTTCAATTGGTCTCGACAAGCGTAGCCAAGTCTGAAAAAGGCGAAAATCCTCATGTCTGCCCAGCTTGCCTGCCATGAAGTCAGAAATTATGTCTTCTTCAACATCAACGACAGACTCTAGAAATCTTTCAGACACCGTAAGCGTTTTACCTTCTATTGTGACTTTGTATTGGCAGCTTCTTGTACCTTTGATGACTTTGTTAATCGTGCCTATTTTCCCAGTCCCAACATAACGGACATTTTGTCCTTCACTGAACCGTGGAGTGCTTTCAACCATGCTGTCAACTCCGCAAAGCAATCCAGAAGAGTATTCTTTGACTATTAACTGTTGGCAAACTGAATTGTCCTCACCTTTTTGATGGGTACTTGTCGCCCGCGATGTCATAGAAGTCATCGACTCCGTAAGACATTCAACCGATGTCATGTTGGTCCAAGCACTGCTTACTAGTTTGCACAATGCCAGTCAGCAGAACACCTCAGGACAGAGAGTTTATTCTTGAACTTTCAAACTTCTCAGAAAATCTATGAATCTGCTTCTCTCACCTAGGCAATTGTAGAACACATTTTCCAGATATTGGCGTGTTCGCGGGACCAAGGTTGCTCTTTCTCGATCAACCCACCAAACGTATCTTATGCCCATCGCCTTCAGAGTGTTCTGTCGATGTTTGTGATTGATCAGCACTCTATCCTGAACAGGTGTCAGCCCGCATGCTTTGCATTCGATGACGACCTTGGCGCTGGGAATGTAGAAGTCAACTATTGTTCTTGGTAACTCAGGAAACCTGACTTGTCTTCTGATAGATTCGCTTGGAAACAACTGCTCAAGAAGTTGAAGTGTTTGCGATTCCCAATCATCCCCACTTACTTTAGGCGGCTTATCTGAATAATGGGGTCCATACATCTTAACTGCCTCAGTAGCTCATACTATGAGTCGTTACATTCCCCTTATATGATCTACGTGCGCGCAGGCGGATTAAATAATTATGATTTATATTAGGAGAGCCTGACCTCGTCACACTGGTGTAAATGAAAAGATCAGGTTCTCCAATGCTTCTATTTGAAAGCTTGGATTTAAGACCTCTTCACTTCATCCTCTGGAAGGACTTACATCTTGAGGGAGCAGGGCGACCAGTAGAGTACGATCCTGAATGTGACCTGCGCGCCCTCATGTTACGTCAGCTAGAGCAGATACCCTACGTCAAAGATTTAGTGAAGCGACTCAGAAGAAACAAAGACATGCGATCTGCCTGCGGATACGACAGCAAAGTACCAACCGAAGCCCACTTCTCTCAGATGAAAACACGCATAGGCGTTGAAGGCTTCCAGGCAATAGAGGCTTGGCTACGACACGAAGCCCTGAGGTTAAGGAAGAGCCAGCCTCTATCCGCCGTCGGCCTAGTCCAAGCGGCATGCATTGATGGCACTGATTTTCCGGCTTGGAGCAGCCGAGACCCTCATGACACGTGCAAAGGTCTAGGCGACCCAGACGCAAGGTTGGGGCGGGGCAAGAAAGGCTTCATCTTGGGCTACCAGTCGCTTTTTCTGGTGGACATCGAAGGCTTCCCACTTGGCCATGTAGAGGCATCAGTGAACGTGAATGAGAAAATGCTTGTAGAGCCGTTGCTGGATAGGCTTTTGGGCGAGGACATCGAGGTGGAGTTGGCCGTGGCCGATAGCCAGTTCGAATCCGTGGCCGTCTTTGACAGCCTTAGAGCGAGGGGAATAGGCAACATCATCGCTTGGAGGCGATTGGAGGGCCGCGAGAACCCTCCAGGCGTGCTTACCGTGAAGGATCGTATTGACGTGGAAGGTCCTGAGTATTTGCGTGTGGTCTACAAACGGCTGAGGGCTATGGTTGAAAGCTTGAACGGCAGGGTAAAATCGCGGCTGGCTTATAGCCGGTTCACTTGGCAGGGTCTTGGGAACGCTTGCATACACACGTGTCTCGTGTTCTGCGCGGTTTACGCCGTGGTCATAGCGGCTGCCCTCTTGGAAAGGCCAGAGCTCCAGTACAGCATAGCGTACTTTGCATAGAATCCAGAAGGATGATTAAAGAGAGTTAGCGAAAGCCTTACAGTTAATAGCTGAGGTAGCCATCTGTGCCTCCCAGTTTACATGCCTCTTTTAATATTTGCATGAGAAGAGACATTTCTGAGGTCCCCTTGAAGTCAAAAAAAACGGGTCACAAGAAGCGCGCCCACAACCGAAAAGCAATTATTTAACTTGCCCGCGCGCCTTATGCGCACTACTCTTCTGGGAGTTCTCCTTCTTCAAAGTCTTCATCTTCGTTGAGTTCTTCCTCTTCTTCTATCATTTT
>Ga0315284_10006097_pt1 | contig 17162 bp, 11 predicted proteins | sample YL17G09_16_MG_FD_203696 | JGI IMG/M metagenome (GOLD analysis project Ga0315284, IMG submission 203696) | Sediment microbial communities from Yellowstone Lake, YNP, Wyoming, USA - YL17G09_16 | ecosystem: Environmental > Aquatic > Freshwater > Lake > Sediment | place: USA: Wyoming | collected...
CGGAGATCCATCGTATGTCAAGAAGGTTCTGGCGCTCGATGCGCAGCGCAGAGTGCGCATCAGCCGGCACAAAAGAGACGGGGTGACGCTGGGAGAAGTGGCGCGGGAGGCAGAACAGGCCGTGGGGCTCCCACCCCAGTCGATCGCCAAACGATCTCGCGGAACGCCCCGATCGGAAGGCCGGAAGCTCTTCGCCTACCTCTGCCGCCACAAGTACGAGTTCCCCGTCAAAGACATCGGGGCATTCCTGGGCATCGGCAGCTCCCCGGCGTCGATCTGCATCGCCCTCGGTGAAGAGGTGGCGAAGAAACGGTCACTCTCAATAAACTAATAAACCACCGTCCCCACGGAGATGCACATGAAGCGAGAGTTGTCGTTCATCACGGTGATCGGGCTGGACAAGAAGGGCATTGTCGCCAAGATATCCGCGCTGCTGTACAAGCGCGATGCTAACATCGAAGACATTGCTCAGCAGATCATGGAGAAGCACTTCGTCATGACCATGCTCATCGATGTCGCGAATATGAAGATCTCCATTGACCAACTGCGACGGGAGTTGGAGAAGATCGGCACGGATCTGAAACTCAAAGTGCAGCTCCAACACGAAAACATCTTCAAAATGATGCACCGGGTATAACTATGGCAATTACCGTAGAGGAAGTGTACGAGACCGCACGGATGACGCTGTATCAGAACTTTGACATCCGCACCACCACGCTCGGCATCAACCTGAAAGACTGCATCCACTCCGACTTCACGAAGTTCAAGCGCAACGTGTACGAGCGGATTCTGGAGAACGGTCGGAACCTGATCCGCGAGGCATCGCGACTCGAATCCAAGTACGGCGTACCCATCGTCAACAAGCGCATTGCCATCACACCGGTCAGTCTGATCATGGAGACACACGCCACCGAGGCCAAGTACCTTGCCATGGCGCAGACCATCGACCGCGCAGCAAAGGGCGCAGGTATCAGCTTTGTAGGCGGGTTCGGGGCCCTGGTACAGAAGGGGCTGACGAAGTCCGATGCAATGCTGATGAAGTCGCTGCCTGCGGTGCTGTCATCCACCGAACGGATTTGCTCGTTTCTGAACGTTGGTTCGAACGTGGCCGGCCTCAACATTGACGCGGTCAACATGATTGGGCCGATGCTGCGTCTCACCGCACAGCGCAGCAAGAACGCCATCGGCTGTGCCAAGTTCGTTGTCTTTGTCAATGCACCCGAAGACAACCCGTTCATGGCGGGCGCGTTTCATGGGACCGGCGAGCCCGACTTCTCGCTGAATGTGGGAATCAGCGGGCCGGGAGTCGTGCGCAGTGTGGTAGAGAAGAACCCCGACTGCGACTTTACCGAGCTGTCGGAGGTGATCAAGAAGACCACGTTCAAAATCACCCGGGCCGGCGAGCTGGTGGGACGCGAGCTTGCCCGCAACCTGGGCATCCCCTTCGGCATCGTCGATATATCTCTTGCGTCAACCACTGCCGACGGCGATTCGGTGGCACGCATTATCGAAGGCTTCGGCATCGAGCGCATTGGCGCGCACGGGTCCACCTGCGCGGTGGCACTGCTCATGGACGCAGTGAAGAAGGGCGGGGCCATGGCCAGCGGCAACATTGGCGGGCTGTCGGGAACCTTCATTCCGGTGAGCGAAGATCGGGGCATGATCGAGGCGGTGCGGGCCGGTGCTCTGTCACTTGATAAACTGGAGTCTCTTACCTCAGTCTGCTCGGTTGGACTCGACATGTTCGGCGTTCCGGGCAACACACCCGACGAAACGATCAACGCCATCATTGCCGATGAGCTGGCGATCGGCATCATCAACAACAAGACAACTGCGGTGCGCGTGATCCCCGTGCCTGGAGCCAAGGCCGGCGATCTTATCCGCTACGGGGGACTTCTCGGTGATGTGCCCATCATGAAGGTGAGCCGCTTCTCGTCGAAGGGCTTCATGCGACGAGGCGGACGGTTTCCTGCGCCGGTGACGAGCATGCGTAACTGACCGGGCCGAGCTACAGGTAGAGATGCATAAACACGAGGAAATCGGCGCTGGGAGTCTTTCCCGTTGGCACGCTCACCCGAAGTTCGGGGGAGAGACGCACTCCCTTCACAAACGTGAGGTCGACACCAAAGCCTATGCGGTGCATGCTGTCGTCCTTCAGAAGCCAGTCCTGGTCAATGAAGAGATGATTGGTGCGGAGACTCAGTCCGTTGATAACCTGGTAGTCTGCCTGCAGAAGCCATGAGCTCCTCGTTGCGCGATGGGCTACGGTGCGATCGAATTGTGCAACTACGTACTCAGCCTCCACCAGCACCGGAACCTTGAAGCGAGTCTTCGGCAGCACCGTCCACAAAGGCATGTATCCATTCAGCGCCCCGGCCAGCAGGTTCCCACCGTCAACGAATTCCCTCTGCTTGCCCATGAGCGACGCACCAATCCCCCACTTCTCCGCACGCCAGGCCGCATTGAGTGCGTAGCCGATGCCACTGTATCCGCCACTGATGTTGGCAGGTCGGAATGCCGACGCACTGAAGTAGGGATAGTTTGGTGCACACCCGAACTGGACGACTTCACCGAGGTTGCGCTGAAGTGAGTGATCGGACTCGAAGTACTTCTCGCCGAACAGGGTGTGATCTTCCATGCGAAGCCCGAACTCGGGAAGAAACGCACCCGCCTGCACATAGCTCATGAATGGGAGTTCGTGGATCAACAGGTAGGCGCTCTGCAGTTTGAGCGGCTTGTTGGCAGGATCGCGGAAGCTCGCTTTGAGCCCGGCAGTTCTCGCCTGGAGGCCAAACGTGGCAGCGGCAGTCACATGCTCAACCGGGTGCAGCGATGCACCCACGTCAACCTGCATGGGAAACACGAACGCCGCTCCACCGGGAACGTAGAGGGCTGGCCGAACATCGGCACCAATGGTGAGCAACGGATCGGCATTGATGCCGCCATACCGATGCCGGTCGAGTGCGTAGACGCTCTGACGATCACGCGCAATCACATTGAGCGGGCGCCCCATGCTGAGCGGATCTTCACGGTAGAAGAATGGTACTCTGGCGGCGCGTGCGGGCGTCGCGGGAACCGTTGTGTCAGCAGCAAGCTGCGACGTCGAATTCTCTCTGGCAGGCGGATCTTCGGTACGTCGGTGGAAGAGCCTGACTGCAACGGTGTTCCCCACGATCCGAACCAGAGTACCGACCTCACGCCACCCGCTGTCCCGGTACGGTCGGAGTCGCGCGCCGAACATGGGCAGCGTGCTCTGCGAGTAGTAGCGCCCCGATGCCGTGCGCAGTCCGCCGCCTGCCGGATTGACATGGCAGCCTTGGCACGACATGTTGCATTTGCGGCGTGGGATTGAGGGATTGGGCCAGGCTGGCTCACCCGGTGTCTTGCGCGGTGCAGAGTGACAGCCGTCGCACACCCGCACCGATCCGAAGGAGTACTGCGGCAGGCAGAAGCCCTCTGACGCAAGCGCGATCAGCACGAGACCGGCCGCAAGAATGACAGATCGGTTAGCGGGCAAAGTCTTGACTCTCCCATCTCAACAGCAGAGCGATCTCGCGCGGTGTAAATCGCTCTTTTCCACCCGGCGGCATGGTCATGTCGACAATACCGGTCAGCTTGATTCCCTGCCACCCCGGTTGTCCCTCTCCGCCCTGGCCGTTTGTAGAAGGAATGACCTGTTCGTAGGTGCTGTAGTCGAGTCCGGCAATGGTATGCTGCGCATGTGAGTGACAGTTGCAGCATTTCGCATCGATGATCGGCTGGATGTGCTGCGTGTAGGTGACGTAATCGGGCAGATCATCGGGCTCGGCCTGGGCGTAGGTCTGGCTTCCGATATTGACGCAGGACAAAACGACCGCACCAGTCAAGACACTGGCGGCAAAAGCGGCGAGCAGAAGGAGCAACGCAGATCGTGGATGCATGGGAGGGATCTTTCCGGAGGCGGGCAACACGCGAATGCGCGTTGTGCTCAACACTCACCAAAATAGGTCATCGGCGAGGAGCGGGCCAGGCGGGTCTGTCCAGGCCACAAGAGTTCCCGCACGCCTACGACACAGCTCGACCGCGCGCAAAGGACACCAACTCGGCAAGGACCACCGGCTGGGTGTGCGGAGCAATGAGGTAGAGTCCGTCAATCACCGGCAGAATCTCGTCGATGAGCGTGCGGGCGTGCTCGAGCCCAACCTGCTTCTGGTACTCGAGGTCGTCCCGCGCCTTGAGGGCATCGCGCAGCTCGTGCGGAATGGTGATGCCCGGGACTTCGTGATGCAGGTACTCCGCAGTGCGCGAAGAGAGAACCGGCATGATGCCGACAAAGACCCGGATCTCCAGGCTCCGCGTGGCCTCCACGAAGGCGCGGATCTTCTCCCCCTGATACATGGGCTGCGTCATAGCAAAGCGTGCACCAGCCGCGGCCTTGTTGCGCAAGTGACGTACCTGCGGCGAGAAGTCGGTCATATTCGGATTGACAGCCACACCAATGGAGAAATTTGTCTGGGTGCCGATGTCCTTACCCAGCAGGTTCTTCCCCCGGTTCAGATTGGCTGCCATCTTGACAAGACCGATGGAGTTCACATCGAACACGTTGGACGGACCACCGTGATGTGTTGACGGATCGCCCGTGATGCAGAGAATGGATTCGACGCCGGCAACGTGAGCCCCGAGCATGAACGACTGCAGCCCGAGCAGATTGCGGTCGCGACCCGTCACATGAAGAATCACCGGCGCCTTGATGGTGCACCGGACATGCGAGGCGAATGCGAGGTTCTCGATCTTGATGGTGGCCAGTGGATTGTCAGCCATGCTGATGGCGCTGGCGCCTGCGGCCATAACTGCGCGAATCGCATCGACGTTCTTGTCGATTTTGAGCGTTGCCGGAGGGTCGATCTCGCAGATGATCGGCAGTTTCTCTTCTGTCAATGCAGAGAGGAGCGCGCCCGGTTTGAACGCGTCGTCGGTCTTCGCCGGCTCGATTTCGCGTCGAATGCGCGGCGTCAGAACGATCTTCTTCTCTTTGAGCTTGCGGGAGATCGCTGCAATGTGCCCTGGGGTGGTGCCGCAGCATCCGCCAATGATGCGTGCGCCCATTTGCGCGAGCACCACGGCTTCCTCGGCCAGATACTCTTCGGAGGCGCCATAGCGCAATCGTCCACCGTCCTGCTCGGGGAATCCGGCGTTGGGCATCACCGAGACCGGCACGCCCAGGTTGGCCAGGTACTCCATGGCGCCTTCGATGGCTCGAATGCCGTAGCCGCAGTTCAGGCCGATGATGTCGGCGCCCGCGTCGATCACCCTGCGAGCAGAGATCGACAACCCCTCACCGCCGGCAGTGGTGCCGAATCGACTCGCGACCATGGATGCGGCAACAGGGATCTGCGTCAGTTTCTTCGTCTCAGCAACGGCATCGAGGAGTTCGGCGACGTCGGAGAATGTCTCGAAGATAATGAGGTCAACGCCTTCGTCAAGGAGCACCCGCACCTGCGCCTCCCGGACATCGCGGTACTCGGATGGGGCACGTCCCGCAATCTCGGCGCTTCCCGCTGCATAGAACGGGCCGATCGATGCTGCGACGAAGGCCTCCGATCCAGCCTCTGCCCGGGCGATCCGCACCGCAGCGCGGTTGATCTCCTCGGTCTTGCCCTCGAGCCGAAAGCGCGACAGAGAGATCCGGTTTGCGGAGAAGGTGTTTGTCTCGACTATGCGCGCACCGGCCCGCACATACTGGCGGTGGATATCGGCAATGAGCTCGGGGTTGGAGAGGGAGAGCGCCTCGATGCAGTCAACCGCGTGCGCCGAGAGCTGCGACACCATGGTTCCCATGGCGCCGTCGGCCACGAGCACCGACTTCTTCAGACGCTGGAGCAACTGCGGTCTACCGGTGCGATCATCACTCATGGTGTAGCCAGGTTCCGTGCTGAGATGGACATTTCGTGGAGTCCCGAAATGCTACGGGCCAACGAGTCGTGGGAGACGAGCCAGGCACAAACGTCCCGCTCAACACCCCCGCACCGCTCGTGGCCCGCAATCCCGATTGCTACACTCCCATCTTCGCTCTGCGCATCCGCTCAACAGGCGTCACACTCGTCTGCGGCACATGTCCTGCCAGCGGAACGATGCTTTCGTGGACCGCGTCCACAATCCACTCGGGCTGCGGGAAGAATGCCTTCTCCAGCTCGTAGGCAGGAGTGATCCAGTTGCGAGAGCCAACCACGACGGGCGGCGCATCGAGATGATCGAATGCAAGTTCGGTGATGTTCGACGCCACGTCCTTGAGGAACGATCCGCGCTCGCATGCGTCGCTTGCGAGTACCACGCGGCCGGTCTTCTTGACGGATTCGATGATTGGTGCGTAGTCCAATGGGTTGAGCGAGCGCAGGTCAATGAGCTCGGCCTCCATGTTGTACCTGGCCTTGAGCGTGTCAGCAGCCTTGACTGCGGTGTACAGCGTTGCGCCGAGGGTGATGATAGTCACGTCCTTGCCCATGCGCTTGATATCGGGCTTGCCGATTTCGACTTCGTAGTACCCGGCAGGCACGCCATCTCTGTGGAACAACTCGCCAATGTCGTAGATGCGCTGTGACTCGAAGAAGATGACCGGATCGGTGCCGCGCAGAGCCGCGTTCATCAGGCCCTTGGCGTCATAGGGCGTGACCGGGAAGACCACCTTGAGGCCCGGGATGTGCGTGCAGAGACTCGTCCAGTCCTGGGAGTGCTGAGCACCGTACTTGGCGCCAACGGAGACGCGGAGCACGACCGGCATTTTGAGGATGCCCGCGCTCATCGCCTGCCACTTGGAGAGTTGGTTGAAGACCTCGTCACCTGCGCGCCCGAGGAAGTCGCAGTACATCAATTCAGCGATAACGCGTCCGCCGCAGAGGCCGTAACCCACGGCGGAGCCCACGATGGCGGCTTCGGAGATGGGCGAATTGAAGAGCCGGTGGTATGGCAGCGCCTCGGTGAGACCGCGGTAGACGGCAAAGGCTCCACCCCAATCACGGTTCTCTTCTCCGTAGGCCACGAGCGTCGGGTCGGTGTAAAAACCGTGGATCACTGCCTCGAATATGGCATCGCGGTACTGGACCACTTTGTTCTTGGGAATCTCCTTGCCCGCCTCGTCAATGCCATTGCGGAGTTTCTTCTCCAGTTGCTTGACGCGAGGGTTCTCGGCAAGCGGGATGAGCGACTCGCAGGGCCGGTTGTCGAGCTTTTCAACCTTCTGGTTGGAGAACATGCACTTCTCGATGGAGTCGGGGTTGGCGCGCATGTCCATACGCGGAGAGATTGTGTCGTCAATCGCGCGTTTCATGGCGCGGGTGATGAGTTCGCGAACGTGAGCGCGCATGGCCTCGATCTCTTTGTCGGTGCAGACCTTGTGCTTGATGAGGTTGGCGGAGAAACCAAGGATGGAATCTTCCTTCTCCCACATCTCAATCTCCTCCTTCTCGCGGTATGAGGAGGCATCGGAAGGCGAGTGGCCGGAGATGCGATAGGTGATAGTGTCAAGAAGGACGGGCCCCTTCTTCTGCTCGATGATCTTGCGTTTGCGCTTGAACGCGTCGATCACGGCCAGCGGGTTGTACCCGTCGATGCGCTCGGTGTGCATCTGCTCGGCATTGACACCTGCGCCAAGGCGTGCAAGCATCTCGTAGCCCATGGTCTCGCCCCAGGGCTGTCCGCCCATGCCGTAGTGATTGTTCATGATGTTGAAGATGAGGGGGAGGCCGCCCTTCATATCACCCTGCCACAGATGCCTGTACTGGTCCATGGTGGCCAGTGCAATGGCTTCCCACACCGGGCCACAGCCAAGTGAGGCGTCCCCGATGTTGCAGACGACAAGGCCGGGCTTGCGGTTGATCTTCTTGTACAGGGCGCCGCCCACGGAGATGTCGGCAGAGCCGCCCACGATGGCGTTGTTGGGATAGATGCCGAACGGCAGGAAGAACGCGTGCATGGATCCGCCCAAACCCTTGTTGAAGCCGGTTTGGCGGGCGAAGATCTCGGCGAGAGCACCGTAGATGAGGAAGTCGAGCGCCAGGTCCTTGACAGAGCCGCTATGGCCCTGCTCCACCACGCGAAGGATAGTGCCGTCGAAGTACGTCTTCATGATGCCCTGGAGTTTGTCGTCGGCAAGTTTCTCGATGGAGCTGAGCCCTTTGGCAAGAATCTCGCCGTGGCTGCGGTGGGAGCCGAAGATGTAGTCGTCAACGTCGAGCATGTAGGCTTGACCGACGGATGAGGCTTCCTGACCGATGGAGAGATGCGCGGGCCCGGGATGATCGTACTTGATGCCATTGTACTCACCCGTGGTCTTGATGAGATTGAGCATGGTCTCGAACTCGCGGATGATCGTCATGTCGCGGCAGATGCGCATGAGATTGTCCTTGCCGAAGCTCTTCACCTCGTCTTCGAAGGGAACCTGGTAGGCATTGACCGGAATGTCGGTGAAGGTGATTTTGCCGGCCTTGCGCAGTTTCTTCGGGTCAAGCAGTTGGGACTTTGGCATTGTCTTCTCCGTGTATGTTGGGTGATGGAATTGTCGGGTTCAGTCAGCCGTCTCAGAGGTCCCTGCGACGCCCTGGACCGTCCGGTCATTCTCCCATGTGCCACAAGGTGTCTTTGATGATTTCCGAAACCGTTGGGTGCGGGAACACGATGTGCTTGATGTCGTCAACGCGCAGTTCGTCTTCGATCATGGCTGCGGCCCCGAAGATCATCTCCGAGCACACGCCACCAATCATGTGCACGCCCAGGAGTGTGCCGTACTCTGCGTCAACGACGACCTTGCAGATGCCGCGACCAGCCTCGGTCTCCGCAAGATAGCGTCCGCTGTACGAGAGCGGGAGCTTGGAGGTTTTGACGCGGATGCCCTTCTTCTCGGCCTCGGCCTGTGTGAGGCCCACAGTGGCAACTTCGGGGTGCGTGTAGATGACGCCGGGAATCGCGTGGTAGCGCATGCGGTCGGGCTTGCCGCTCATGTCGTTGATGCAGACTTCGCCCTCGCGGTAGGCGGTGTGCGCGAGCATCGACGTACCGTTGACGTCGCCTGCAGCCCATACGCCGGGCACATTGGTGCGACCGCGCTCGTCGGTCACAATGGCGCCGCGCTCGAGGTGGATGTTGAGATTCTCCAGGCCGATCCCCTTGGTGACGGGGCGACGTCCCACGCTCATCAACACGATGTCTGCCGCGACTTCGGTGGAGGCGCCGTTTTTTGCGAAGATCACGGAGTGGTTGCCCACGGCAGTCACCTTTGCGTCAAGATGGAACTCAACGCCCTTCTTCTCCATTTCTTTCTGGAGGATGCCGCTGATCTCGGCATCGATGGGACCGCCAATGGTGGGGAGCATTTCCACGACAACGACTTTGCTGCCGACCTCGGCAAAGAACGTGGCGATCTCAAGGCCAATAACTCCCCCACCGATCACCACAAATGTCCTGGGGATGGAGTCCACGGAGAGAACTTCGCGATTGGTGTAGACAAATGGTTGATCTGCGCCGGGGATGGGAATGCGGATGGCCTCGGAGCCGGTACAGATGAGAAGGCGCGAACCTTCGAGGATCTTGTTGCCAACCTGAATGCGGAATGCATCGCCGGTCTTGGGGAGGATGGCGCCTGCGCCGGTTTCAAGGGTGACTTTGTGCTTCTTAAGGGTGGAACCGATGCCCTTGCGGAGCATCTCGATGATCCTGGTCTTACGCGCCATGACCTTTGCGAGGTCGAATGTCACGTTGGAGGCGGTGACGCCGAAAGCCTCGGAGTGCTGGGCCTGTGAGAAGAGCTTCGCGCTGTGCAGAATGGTCTTGGAGGGCACGCATCCCTCATTGAGACACACGCCGCCCAGGTTGGCCTTCTCGATGAGACAGGTGCTGAGTCCAGCAGCGCCCGCACGTTCGGCTGAGAGGTATCCTGCTGGTCCTGCGCCGAGAATGAGGAGGTCGTACATAGTGATGGTCTCCTTGTATTGACAGTTGTCAGTTCCAGACATCGATGGTCTTGCTCAAGTCGCTGGCTGAGCGGAGTCGAAAAGCCAGCCCGTGGACACGCAACCGGCTCTGATCAATCCTCGCACTCCGACTTCTCCATATTCCCGGGGTGACCACAAACTATCCGACCTGTCGGAGCGGAGGGGATAGCGGCGGCGCCGCTACCACACACTCAGCATGAAACCGATGTTCTCCACCGCATCGCACAGTGCCTTGAGGAACCGCGCGCCGGGCCCGCCGTCAACTACCCGGTGATCGATAGTGAGCGAGAACCCGATATGTGGACGAAGCACGAACTCCCCGTCGCCAATCTGCTTTGCCTTGGGCGTGATGGCATTGACACCCACAATGGCCACCTGCGGCGGATTGAGAATCGGCGTGAATGACTCGATGCCGAACATGCCGAGGTTGCTGATCGTGAGCGTTCCGCCGGCCAACAGATCAGGGTTGATGGACCCTTCCTTGCACTGCTGCGCCATGGTCTTGAGCGCGGTTGCCAGATCGCTAGTGCCCAGCATGTCGGCGAACTTGACTACCGGGACCATGAGTCCGCGCGGCGTGTCCACAGCCATGGCCAGGTGCACGTGCGAGTACTGGAGCACCTTCTCATCTTTGTACAGGCAGTTGAGCTCGGGGAATCGCACGAGTGTGCGCGCCACAGCCATGGCAACCAGGTCGGTGACGGTGATGTCGGCGAGGCCGAGGTCTTTGGCGCGGGCCTTGACCTGTTTGCGGTATTCGAGGAGCGCGGTGGCATCGGCAGACGCATTCATGGTGAGCTGCGCGGTTTTCTGGAGCGATTCCATCATGCGCGAGCCAATGAGCTTGCGGATGTTGCTCATCTTGACTTCGGTGACCGTGTCTTCGACGGATGCGGGCTTCTGGCCTTTCATGATAGCGGCAACGAGATCGGCTGAGCGCACCTTGCCGCCAATGCCGGTGCCTGGCGCTGCGGTGGAGAGTCCGGTAGCTGCGGCGCGCGCCTGGGCCGTCTTTGTGGCAGCAGGTTGAGCCAGCACGTCGCGCTCGATGATGCGTCCGGCAGGTCCAGTGCCCGAAACAGCAGAGAGATCCACGCCGCGCTCCCCGGCACGCATGCGCGCTCGGGGCGAGACGCCGGAGTCCGTCGACGCGGGCACGGCAATCGGGGGCATCATCGAGGATTGAGCAGCCGCGACCGGCGCAGAGGGCTGGGCAGCGACCGAGGCATCGTCCTTGACGACCGAAGGAACAGCCGAGCCGGACGGACGGAATTGCGCGGCATCCTCACCGGCATTGCCGATGGCCGCGACATTGACCATGACGGGCACATCATCGCCCTCGCCGAAGAACGTGTCGAGCATGGCGCCTGCAACCGGTGACTCGAATTCGAAAGACGCCTTGTCTGTCTCATACGCAAAGAGGATATCGCCAACATTGACAACATCACCTTTCTTCTTGAGCCACTTGTTGATGACACAGGTTTCGACAGACTGGCCTTGCTTGGGCATCATGATTGGTGTTGCCATGTTAATGCGTCTCCTCGTGCGTTGGTCGTGAGCGCAGCAGGCCCCGATAGCACCTGCAGTTTCTGAACAAAGAAATATACACGAATGATCGTCCAAGATCAACCATGATCGCGCATGTCGAATGCTTTATTTTGCATTATTGGTTGTATAGTACCGACAATCAATTAGTTGCAGTGACATCGTCTGCACAGCTCCTTCCTTCCCGATGTGTCAGGGGCAAGCTTTGGTTGGCAAAGCCGGGTGGCGCGTCATGGTGTATTGCAGGCCCGGAACACCAGTGCGCGACACCCACGAGCAGTTGCGCAGGTGTGGTGACCGGGGTCTCGACCGGTTCCCCAGGGGGCTTCGGGGCACGGCATCGGTGTGTGTTCATCCTGCACAACAATACGTGACCAGGGTTGTCAGTGGGAGATGCAGTCCGCGGGTGTCGCGCATCGGGTGATACAAACTGCCACTGCACCATGACGCGCCACCCGGCACAGCTATCCAGAATCTGCATCTGCTTGTCTGGGCATCGCCACCCGGCTTTGCCAACCAGATGGCTCAGGTCCTGCTTGTGCCCTTGATTGCCGCCCGGCACAGCTATCCAGAGCCATTGCCTTTACTGCTTGTGAACATCCGGCACAGTTGACTATCGAAGACTATCAGTGACATCGAAGAAGTCGTAGATGTGATGCGCGTCGGAGAATGCATAGCTCCTGTCGGGGAGCAGCGGGAGGTTGGCGCCGAGGTATCTGTCGAAGATCAACCTGAACGTGTTGACAGGCGTGATACTGTCGTAGGGCGCCAGCTTGTCAGACCCGAAGAGTGTCGGTGTGGCAGCCGTGTCCTTTGGATGCGGAAACGGCGTGGTGATTCCGGGCAAGTAGTATGCATTGAGAATGCGCATCTTCCGCTTGACCTCATCGCGAGTCGCCGTACGCCAGTCAAAGCCGTCCTCGTTGGCCTTGTAGCGGGCAGGACGAGGTCCCTCGTCGGCCTGGATGACGATGATCGGAGGTTTCTCCGACTTCGCAAGGATGGTGTCTATCAGGTTCATCAACAGCTTGTTGCAGAACTTCACCTGCGCAACATAGCACGCGTCATCCCCTCGGGCCTCAGCCTGCTCCCAGCTCTGGTAGGCGCCGGTGCTGTCGAACACGTACGGGTCGTGCGGGATAAGCAGGTGCGCCACAGTGAACGTGGGCCCGTTGATGGATGGGATCTCCGCAATCCGGTCCATCTCGTACAAGATGCGATCGTGCTGGAGATGACGACCCACCAGAAAATCGATGTCTCGGTAGTTCTCGCACTTCTTCGACCACGCGGATAGTAGTGACGTGCGCAGGAAGTAGTCGCCAAATCCGCCCTGGTCGTACAAATTCAGATTGACATCGGCGAAACGATTGCGACTGGTTGGCTCCCACCAACCCCCGAGATGGTAAAAACGGTAGCCCATCGACTTGAGAAACTGCCCAACCGTGTGGTTCTGCAAGATGGCAAAGAGCGGGAGCCAATCCTCGGAGTTGCGCCCCATCTTGTCGACAAACCCGTCGAGATAGAGCATGTTGAGCGATGAGGTGATCGACTGCCCGGTCTTGGGATAGTTCGATCGGGCCTTGGGCACCACCATGAAACCGCGCGCCTTGAGGTAACTCACAAAGCGCTTGTTGCCAAAATGGTACTGCTCTTTGAGTATCGACGCCGAAGCGTACCGGTCGGGTATGATGTAGTAGATGTCCGGCAGATAGGCGGGGCGTTCTTGGGTCACCACCTCAACGCGCTTGATCTCTGCGGTGCGACGCAACCCCGGCCACTTCAGAGCGAGCCAGTACACCGACACATGCAGGGCTGGGAAGAGGAATAACACCACCGACGCGGCATTGCAGAACGACGTGAGCGCACGCGCGTGCCTGCCGACGCGCAGAATCAGCACCGATCCGAGCACCATCAGACCGATCCACAGGTACAGGAACCAGTCGTGCCGGTTCTCAAGCAGAGCCCGCCCGACGAAGCTGCTTGCCCATATGCGTACGTGGACGTACGAGAGCACACAGACAATCAGCCACGAGGCAATCACGGCGCGACGACCGTCGTCACGCAATGCCCAAAGAACCAGAGAGATCGCCGCCGTACCGGCAAGCATGGCCAGCAGCGGAGGCAGAATCTGGCTCGGAGGTACCTGGTTGACGTTGTTCTGGTACAAGAAAACAACGGGCGCCAGGCCGAACAGGATGGGATGGAACGCGAGTGTTCGTTTCATGCAGATCGCACCCTCAAACAACTATCTGGTTGAAGATACAACTCCCGGAACCAGAGCACAACATTGACACCGCATGCCGCCTTGATTTATCTGATACCTGCACCACATGCGCCGCACTATGGTTTTCCGCCGCACTCACACGGAAGGAACAACATGTCCAGACTACGGACCTTTGGGCGAATCACTGCAGCCTCGCTGATTCTCGGCGCGGCACTACTGACCGGGTGCGCATCCCGCGTGCCCCTCACACGTGCGTTGATAAAGGAGTACGGTCTCTCCACTGCCGATGTTCCGCAACTGCAGTTCTATCTCTCCGACCCTCTGGTGCTTGAGCAGGAGGCCACCAGTATCGACAAGGACATCGATCGGACGCACTCCCTCAAGATGGTCGAAGACCAGTATATCAAGCAGGTCGAGTTCAAGAAGGGCACGCCCTGTCTGGTGACAACCGCATCGGCCGATGCGCTGCAGGTCGCCTGCGAAGAGGGCAAGACGCTGAGCTTCCACCTCGACGCCTCGCATCGCAAAGGGGAGGTCTACTGCTACCGCCCCGACGTATCTCGCAGGCCAGAGAGCCCCGAGCCGCGACCATCCGGCGCCGGATACCGTCAATGGAAGATCGTCGGTAAAGAGACGTATGGAGACTCAACCTACAACGTGCTCGTCAAGTACGCACCGCCATACCTGCTGGTCGACCAGGAGAGCCTCACCAACTTCAAGCGTGATGCCCGCGTGGCGCCCGGCATGCGGCATGGGGAGTGACCCGGCGCATGCCCATTGACCCCACCAACATCTCCCCCGTCTCCCCCGGCTCGCTCATCGCGATTCTGGGCGTTGTGTACGTGCACCAGCGCACCGGCGACGGGGGCGACCTGTACCTCACGCGGTTCGGACTACCGCACGCCGAACTGCTCCAGATCGAGAACTGGTACGAAAAAGAGTGGTTCGAGTCGCACCGCGAACGACTGGAGGGTACCAGTGCAGTCTACCGGACTCCTACCCGCCACGTCAACGGACTGCATCTTGACATGGTGGTCAAAAACTGCCGCGTGGGCGAAGATGTGCCCGTTGATACTCACACGCTTCTGGAGTACCTCAGCGCCGAGTTCAACAGCCCCTGGGAAGAATTCGCGCTTGTCATGGAGATGCGCGAGAACAAACATGGGCCCGCATCCATCGCCATCCGCACGCAGGAGCCGCTTGCCATCTACGTGCCGCCGGAATCCATGCAGTTGTGGCAGAGCGGACGCTCCAGGTGGAAGATGAACCGCATTCGGGCCCGGCATCCCGGCATAGACCTTGACATATTGCGCCAGTACAAGCTCTTGTACGGATGGATCCATGGCAACAACATTGTTGAGCTGCTGCTGCAGATCGGCATAGCGCGAGAGAACCTGCCGCAGCACCTCGATGCCCTGACCAGAAAAGCGATGGCCGACATGGAGAAAAAAGGGTATGTGGTTGCCGACATGAAGCCCGTGCACATTATCATCGACGAACCGAACGTGCATGCGCTGCTCAACATGGCCACAACCGCGCCGCCGGAGCAGGCATCGGTGCAGCAGGCGGCGTTTCTGCGGGGCATGATCGAAATGGGAGACTACTCGGTCATCGACTACGAGCTGCTGCTCCGAACGCCGGCTCACGAAGAAGAGGTCTCGTCTTCACGCCGTCACACCTACCTTGACGATCAAAGAGACCGCTTCACCGCCACACCCCTTCCGTCCTACCTCAATGCTGCGGAGATCATGGGAGTCCCCTATGTGTGCGGCCACGTTGAGAGCACCGGCGGATACCTCTGGGTTGTCGGACGCAACGCACAACTCTTCGACTACTTCCTTCCCGAGCGGTGGCGCAAGACCCATTCCTGGAGGCTTTCGAGCCGCAACGAGGTGTACTACACCTTTACAAAGGACCACATCCATCTGGTGTGGAAGGAGTCGCGCGTTGGTGAGACGCCGGCAGCCGACCTCTACGGCGAGTCGGCGCCGCTGGCCGCTCAGCACGGATACAACAGTCCGTTCGAGGAGTTTGCCGTTGCGCACTATCTGGGCGCCAACGGAGTGCCCACGGTGTATGCGCGCGCCATCTACATGATCGGCAGTCAGAAGCTCGAAGAATCCACCGATCGGCGCAGGTACGACTCTCACAAGGGCGTAACATGCATCGACGGCGCCCCGGTGCTGCGCGACGACCGCAACTACATCACACTGCGCGGGTACTTCAACGGGCCCGATTGGTGGGTTGCGGAACAGAAGGGCCAGTTGTGCACACCGCTGGATCTTGCGCAGGCCGTGGAAAAGGGCCGATTCACGTCTGCGGAGGTCGACGGGCTCTCCGGCGCAGTGCAGTCGTCGCTGCGCAATATCGGCTACGACGGAGCGCTGCTGCGCGCAAACGATCTGCTGGTGGCCATTAACACGGATGCACAGGTGCTCAAGGACAAGCACGGGAAGCCCGAGGTACGCATCTGCAACTTCGAGTTGTTGCGCAAGCTGTGACCGAGCAGACTCCTCCGCAACGCTCGGGGTGCGGCAGGAGTGTACCGAGACGGGCATTGAGGACCGGAGCAACTACGCAGTGACGCACCGCAACACCATCCCCGCATGAGAAAGGCAACCACACACGCATGGCTCTACCCCTCGCAGTGACCGTCCTGATGGACGAGGCGACCCTTGCCGAGGGTGAGATATTCGCCAGGTGCACCCAGGTATCGGCAACCGAGTACCACGTTGTCAATTCCCTGCGCCGTGTCGGACACACGGTCCACCTTCTCGGGGTGGGTAGCCGGCTCGAAGCAGTTGTCGCGGGCCTGCGTCGTCAACAGCCAGACGTGGTCTTCAACCTCACCGAGCAATTCCGCGACGATCGCAGACTCGACGCCAACGTGGCTGCGATGCTCGAGCTTCTCGACCTGCCATTCACCGGAAGCGGCCCTGCAGGGCTCATGCTCTGCCGCGACAAGGGACTCTCCAAGCACGTTCTGCGCGCGGGAGGCATTCAGGTCCCCGACTTCGAGGTGCTCGAACCCGGCAACGTGCCGCACCTGCTCCGCTCGTCGACGTATCCGCGTGTGGTGAAGCCGCTGCTCGAAGACGGCTCCGTGGGCATCAGCAATGCCTCGCTTGTCCACACGCGGGCGGAGCTGGCAACGCGCGTGCGCATGATCCACCGCCGATTCCGTCAGGCCGCAATCGTCGAGGAGTATGTGGCAGGACGGGAACTCTACGTGACGGTTCTCGGCAACAGCAAGCTCACCGTGCTCCCTCCGCGCGAGATCGAGTTCACCTCAGCGAGCGACGCCGCCCCGAGGATGGCGACCTACCAGGTCAAGTGGGACAAGCGGTACCGCAAGAGATGGCGGGTGCGTCAGTCCTTTGCCAGGCTCGAGCCGGGACTCCTCACCAGCATCGCGAAGACCTGTCGGGATG
>Ga0315284_10006098_pt1 | contig 17162 bp, 17 predicted proteins | sample YL17G09_16_MG_FD_203696 | JGI IMG/M metagenome (GOLD analysis project Ga0315284, IMG submission 203696) | Sediment microbial communities from Yellowstone Lake, YNP, Wyoming, USA - YL17G09_16 | ecosystem: Environmental > Aquatic > Freshwater > Lake > Sediment | place: USA: Wyoming | collected...
ACGGTTATGGTCAAGACGGAGGAGCGGGCTAAAATTGGCGATAAGCTCTCCGGACGACATGGAAACAAGGGTGTTATTACCCATATCATATCGGACGATCACGCCCCCCGTAATAAAGACGGTCAAGCCGTAGACATTATGCTGAACCCCACGGGGGTCATCAGTCGTATCAATATAGGTCAGATCTATGAATCTGCGGCAGCTAAGGTAGCACTAAAAACTGGCAAGCCAATTGTGGTGCATAACTTTACCGGAGAAAACTATCTCAAGTCCACCAAGACTCTATTGAAAAAAGCTAAAGTGAACGATAAAGAAGAACTCTTCGACCCCACCACAGGAAAAAGCCTGGGTCAGATTCACGTCGGAAATCCTCACATCCTCAAGCTCTTCAAACCGTCAACTGCCAACTTCTCGGTGAGACAGGGCGGGCCGGGCCACCCCTATGACGCCAATATGCAACCAACCAAAGGAGGCGAAGAGGGCTCCAAGGCTGCGGATCTTCTAACTCAGTTTTCGCTTCTGTCGCACGGGGCTCGCGCGAATATGAGAGAGATGTCTGCAATCAAGGGATCGTCCAACGACGAGTTCTGGAAGGCTCTTAAATCAGGGCTCCCGCTTCCAGCACCCAAGGCTTCGTTTGCATACGAAAAGTTCCTTGCATATCTAAAAGGTGCGGGAATCGACGTTAAAAAGAACGGCTCCAAGTTAACCTTGGGGCCCCTTACTGACGCCCAAGTTAAAGAGATGTCTTCCGGTGAAATCACCAAGCCTCAGTTTTATCGCGCCAAAGACATGCAACCCATTCGCGGCGGTCTGTTCGATCCCGTAGTGTTGGGTGGATTCAATGGGACACGCTGGGGACATATGGAGCTCCACGAGCCGTCCCTCAATCCAGTATTTGAAACTGCCGCGCGAAAGATTACAGGTTTGGGGGTTAAGTTTGACGCCCTCCTGGAGGGGACTCTCCATGTAGATGAAAAAGGGCACCTCAACAAAGATGGTAAAGGCCTGACCGGAGGGGCCGGTCTCCATCGCCTCCTCAAAGAAATCGATGTCGATCACGAGATTAAGTTGCAGACAGCCAAAGCACTGAAAACCAAGGGGGCCGCCCTGGACGACGCCAACAAGCGGCTTCGCTATCTTACGGCTCTCAAGGATGCAAATCTTAAGCCCCACGAGGCGTACATCCGAAATGTGCTGCCTATAGTTCCAACATCCTATCGCCCCATCTATCCCATGCCTACTGGCGGGACAGCGATATCTGATGTGAACTTTCTGTACCAAAATACTGGCGTCCTCAATAAGATGATGCAAATGCCGGTCATGAAGCTCCTGGCGGAAGAGGACAAGGCAAACATCCGCAAAGATCTCTACAACCATGTCAAAGGGATATCTGGACTCACAGATCTCGATGTCAAGGGCCGAGAGCGCAAAGGGTTCATTTCGGAGATCAAGGGCGGAAGCGGAGGGCAGCCTAAAGAGGGGTTCTTTATTTCCAAGTTGCTATCGAAAAAGCAGGACTTTGTTGGCAGGGGCACCATTATACCAGAACCCGATCTAGGTATCGACGAGATGGCTATGCCCGAAGAGATGGCGTGGAAACTCTTTGAGCCATTCGTGATTCGCGAAATGCGTAGTCATGGAAAAACCCCACTTCAGGCCAAGGATGAGATCAACAAGAAGACCATGCTTGCAAAAAAATCTCTTGAGCAGGTGATGAAGGATCGCCATGTGCTGCTCAATCGCGCACCATCGCTTCATAAGTTTTCGATTATGGCATTTCACCCGAAGATCACCGAAGGTCGGTCGCTAAAGATTCCCCACCTGATTAACTCAGGCTTCAACGCAGACTACGACGGTGACACGATGACAGTGCACGTTCCGATCACCGACGAAGCGAATCGGGAAGCCGCCAAGATGACCCCATCACAAAACCTGTTCCAGCCGGGGACGGGCAAGCTTATGATCGTGCCCTCCCAGGAAGCACAGATCGGACTTTACTATATGTCCAAGACCCCACACGGTAGGGCAGAACTGAACAAGAATTTGCCCAAAGGTCTCAAAATTCAAGACGTATTGGACAAAAAAAGGACTCAAACTTTTTTGAAAAATCTGGCGCAAAAGCTATCTCCTACGGAGTTTGGCAACATCGTCTCCCGACTACGAACCGAGGGCGAGAAGCATGCCTATGAAAGCGGATTCACGTTGGGGCTGGAGGATCTCGCTCAGTTTGATAAGGGGCGCAACGCCATAGTGAAATCGCTCACAACACGGTTGAAGGCTGCCAAGACCAGCGCAGATGTAAGCAAGATCAGCAATCTTTACCTCAAGAAGGTCGACCAACTTCTGGATAAAAAACTCAAGGGTAAGGGCAATCCGCTATACGACATGAAGGAGTCGGGTGCCAAAGGGAACGAGTCAAACTTACGCTCTATTATGATGACACCCCTATTGGTAACTGACGCAAAAGGCAAAACTATCACCAGCCCTATCACCAAGTCCTACACCGAAGGGCTGGATATCCCAGATTATTGGGTGTCCATGTTTGGGGCCAGACGCGGTATGATGGATAGATCCTTACAAACGTCAGAGCCTGGTGCCTTCTCGAAGGACATCATGGCAACCACACTCGATAACGTGATTAGCGGAGAAGACTGTGGGACCAAGGAAGGTATTATCCTTAAAATCGATGACGCTGATGCGCTGGATCGTTTTACTGCCGGTAACCAGGGGGGCTTCCCGCATAATACCCTTGTCGACTCTTCGGCTGTCACGAAGTTCAAAAAGGCTGGACTTGCAGCTCTCAAGGTGCGGTCTCCGCTTCGATGTCTCCAGCCAAAGGGTACGTGCGCGAAGTGCTATGGACTCGACGAGCACGGGCACCCGCCGGAGATCGGAGATAACGTGGGTGCAAAGGCCGGACAAACTATTGCAGAACCACTAATGCAGTTGAGTATGAATGCCTTCCACACAGGGGGGACAGTTGGATCTGGCAGAGCCGAGGGCTATCCCCGTATCAAACAGCTCATGCAACTTCCAAAGATCGTTGTCGGGAATGCTGCGCTGGCGCCAGCCACCGGAAAGATCACCAAGATTACCAAGGGCCTGGCGGGCGGTTTCGACCTCATCATAGGTAAAGAAAAAGTTCACGTATCCAAGGGACTCGACCTTAAAGTCAAAGAAGGGCAGATGGTCGAGGCGGGGGATGCTCTATCGACAGGGGTAATTAAGCCCCAGGATCTGGTCAAATATAAGGGCATGCATGCTGCCCAAAGCTACATCGTAGACGAACTCCATAGTGCCTATGCCCAGCAAGGGATCGGACGTCAGCGTAAGATCTTCGAGACCGTTGTGCGCAGTCTTGGGAACACCACGCGTGTGGTAAATAACCCCAAAGACTCCCCCTACCTTCCCGGTGATGTGGTTGCCCACACGGTTGTGGAGCACCATAACGCCAATTTGGGGTACGAGGCTCCAGTGATGGAGTCCGCCGGTCACACCCTCGATACACCGCTTGAGGGCCTACCCGCAGGGCACGTACTTACGGAGAAGGATCTTCCAAGACTCAAGGCTCTTGGCCGCAACACAATCCAGCTTCGAAAAGATCCCATCCAGCACACCCCGTTCCTCAAGGGGTTGAGCACTCTACCGATACTGCGAAGAGATTGGATGGCATCCTTGGGGTACCGCTATCTAGCTAAAAATTTAGTGGAAGGCGCCGGACAGGCATGGACTACCGACACAGCGGATTACCATCCAGTACCAGCTCTGGCGCATGGCGCTACGTTTGGGCAAGGTAAGGAAGGCCGCTACTGATCCTATCCGATCACTTCATCCCTCTGATCGCTTTGGCAATATCATCTAGCCCTTTGCCCACACATTCTAAAGCCCCCATATTGGTAGATGCCCCAGCAGTCCCTAATTTAAATGTCATATATCCTATGCTATTACTTAGATGGAAGACGGCCTGAGTTACGCACATCGTAGATATTACTTGAGGATCATTAGACAAGGTTGTTGCAAAGTCAACTGCATCCCTTAATAGAGTTTCGATGTTGGTTTCTTTGTACGAATTCATTTTCTTACTCCTTAACTCGTGAATGTTTTATTTAGGGTTCTCACAGCGACTCTTTACTTCCCAAAATATTGATAGCAAACATTTACAGCGTAATATATATTTTTCTGTGGCGAGGCGTGGAAAGCTGGCGACGAGGATCATAAATGGCCTTCTTGGAACTATTTGACAGAGAATACGCTCCCAAGCTCGATATCGGAGCCTTCAAGAGAGCTTCGGGGTTTAGGAAGATGTTTGAGCATCTAGAGAAATGTGACTCCCCATACATTATTGAAACAGGAACTATGCGTGCACTAGGTCAGTGGAGCGATGGCCAGTCGACGCTCCTTTGGAATGCTTTTGCAGAGTATCTTTACCCCGAAAGAAGGACCGCAAGAGTATTTTCCATAGACATTAATTCGGATTATCTGATCTTAGTCGCGGAGCATGCACCCTACGTTAACTGCCTTCACGGCGATTCCGTGAGAACACTACTCTGCATCAATACTATTCTGCAGCATGCGGACCTGGTCTATCTCGATTCCTACGACTTGGATCCTAGCAACCCAATGCCCTCCGCGATCCACCATCTGATGGAGTTGACGGCGATCTTCAGAATGCTAAAGACTGGTTGTATGGTTGTTGTTGATGATTGTATTTCTGATGAGTGCGGTAAGCACATGCTAGTAAAGAAGTTCTTTGATCATATTGGCATCCAGCCCGTATTTACAGGATATCAGTGTGGATGGCTCGTCCCCAAAAGGAACGATATTAGGACTTCTTTAAGTAAACCCTAATATCTAAAAATAAAGCTACCCTGTTACAGGTAGTTAGTCACAAAACCATCCTCCTAGGTTTTCGACCAAATCTTCGATAGCTTGTTTAACGTCACCTTTATATCTAGCATGCCTAATGTTAATTACCTCTCTTAATAGTTTTATCTTCGTGCCACCATCCGTAGTTTCTTTCACACGAAAGACCAGTTTAGACTCCCCCAGAAACTTTATTTTTACCACAACTCGATTGTCATCAACCTCGTAGCACCGGACATATCGGGATCCAAAGTCTTTCACACCAGCTTTAATTGACTGCACTGCTTCATTTTGTGTCAATGGCAAATAGGCTTTCAACTCCCACTCCTACAGAAAATTGTGTCGTTTGACGGATTTTTTTCCGCCTTGGCCCCAAAGGGCCGAGTTAGGTTATCTTGGTTCGCAGGAGCGCTTCATTCGAGTCTCATATTTAGTACGCAGCACCGCACTATCAACAAATCGAACTCCGCACAGCTACTACCAGATAGCCAAACAATTGGGACTCACATCCATGTGAATACTTGAAGCATAGATCTCCTCTCTAGTTATCTTATACCTAGATTCATTACGAATTTTTATCTTAGTTGTTTGAGAGTATTGGTAGGATTTTTTTATTCTTCTTCTTCTTCTTTCTTTATCCGTCTTTTCTTGACTAGAGCTCGGAAGACTTTACCGGCTCTAAAGCGTGGAACCTTCGTTGTTTTAATTTTTACTACCTCTCCAGTCTGAGGATTTCTACCTATACGTCCTTTTCTACTTATCTGATAAAACGCCCCAAATCCAACTATGGAAACCCTTCCGCCCTTGGTAACTTCTTCGAGAATTGTGTCTAGGGCGGATTTGATCACCTTGCGGGTTGTTGTCTTGGGTTGTGAGGTTCCATCTGCGACAATATCAACCAACTCTTGTAAATTCATATTATAGCCTCCCAGAGGTTTGGTTTTTTTGTACTCAAGTAGTCTAATATTAGCGCACATTTATCTCCAAAAATCAAGACCCAATAGATTTAGAGCGAAACCATCCCCATTAAAATGGGATGTCTTCCAGAGCCATCCCAGCATAAGGTCCCGCAGGGGCGGGCGCTTGTTGTTGGGCATATCCCTGCTGCTGCGGCTGCTGCGCACCTTGCCGCGGGGCGTCACCGATGAACTGAACTGACTGAGCGTTTATCTCCGTTGAATAGTGTTTTTGCCCATCTTTCTCCCAAGAGCGTGTTTCGATCTTCCCCTCTACGTATGCCTGCCTTCCTTTAGTCAGATACTTCGCACAGTTCTCTGCCTGCTTGGCCCAGGTCGAGACCTTATGCCACTCAGTTTTTTCCTGCTTCTGACCGCTGGAATCCGTATAGGAGTCGCTAGTAGCTAGCGAAAACTTACACACCGCCGTCCCATTCGGCAGGTACTTTAGATCGGGATCGCTCCCCAGCCGCCCTAACAAAATCACTTTGTTCACTCCGGACATACTACATCTCCTCTATATGTAAAAAGCAAAGCCCAATGCCCTGCACTATTCACTTCAAACAAGAAGGACTTGGTAGTTGACATATGATCCTAAGCCGCCCATCCTTTCTGCTGGATATTAGACAGTTCCTACATTAGACTTATACCTCGAACAGAATAGTTTTTAGAGGACTATTATGTATACCCTATACGAACGATTGAACAGAAATCGCCAGGAACAGGCTTTTGGGACTTGTCTGGGTAAAATTATCTCAGTCGATTCCGAAAAGCGTACCTGTACCATATCTACTGCCATGGGCGTTGGGACTATGAATGACCAGTTCATTCATAGCTGTCAATGGGCGAGTCCTGATGTAAATCCTGACGGAGATGCGTCGGGAAGTATCCCGCGAGTAGGATCCTGGGGCTTAGTGCATTTCGTGGATGGCGAGCCCTTTATGAGCGGATTTATTGGCCCAATAGGTATGGCAGGTAGCGCCAAACAGGGTGACAAGGGCCCCACGCTCAACGAGGGCGACAAGATGATGTCTACCGCTCTCGGTAACCGAATCACCCTAAAAGGCTCCGGTCTCATAGAGTGTTGGGCTAAAGAAAATCTACAGCGCGTCATGATGCCCCAAGGAAGCCAAATTCTTGATATATGCAAGCGATACAATATTAAGAGCGATGGCGGATATATCGACTGGAAAACCTCCGATGCGCTTCGCAATACTGTCTGGCGGGCAGAGTACTCCAAGGATCTCTTGCGTACCTGTATCATCAGCGAATTTAAGGGCTATATCTCCCCGACAATCGTTAAAAGAACCTATATTGGAGCCGCATTTCCAGGCGTCTTGGATGTGCCTCTTCCCGTATATACCCAGGATATTTACGTCACTGGCGAGACCGTTACTACGGTTACACCACCACTTCCACCAAACTCTCCCTCTGGCTACAAATCTACTATTAGTCCAGATGGCAGCATAGAAATTTTGGCAGGAACGCTCCAGACCGTCAAGATGACAGTGGATCCTCTGGGGGCGATACACCTCGAGTCAAATAGTCTCGCCTCCGTTGATATTTCCGAAACAGGTGATGTGGATATCGTGGGGCCAACCGCCTCCGTCTCGCTCTCCGCCATAGGCGACATCGCTATCGACGGACCCCAGGTTTCCGTCGCGCTCGCAGCCGCGGGAGATATTGAGATCAGTAATCTTCTTGCAACCGCAACTCTGTCCAGCTCCGGAGACTGTTCCATCACAGGTCCTTCCTGGGAACTTAGTCTTACCGCCGGTGGGGAAGTGACTCTTAAAGGGCTGGCTAAAATGACCCTGGAAGCTAACGCAGGAATCGATATCAAGTCCTCTATTGGCCCCATAAATATAGAAGGTATGGGACCGATGAACATCAAGACCATGGGGCAAATCATGCTGGATGGCGGCCCGGGAGCAACAGATAATGTGCTGTGTTTCCCCACAACTCTGTCACCATTCACAGGATCTCCGTTGGTGCCGTTTAGCACAACTGTTATGGTCTCAAAATAAGTTCGTGGACTAAATTTAGCAACGAGGCTAATAGGAAATTAATATGGACCGCTTTAAAGATGTTTATACAATTATGAAGTGGGCCGTGGCTGTCGCCCTGGGACTCGCCCTCGCAATGGGCATCTTCCTTGGACGCTTTATCTGGGGATAGGATTTTGCTATGCCGGCACCCGCAGCACCCATAATGAAAGCGCAAACCATCGCAGCCTACGGGCAACAGCTTGGGCCTGAGGCTATCGAATATCTCGACGCGCTATTCGCAAAGATCGAAAGCGCCTGGACCCAGTGGCAAAATTCTATGTCGTGGGGAACGCTTACCCTAACCGGAGGTGGGGTTGGGGCGTGGGCAGGTTCTGGTATGGGAGGAGTCCTGGTGGGATCCCCTCTCATAGTGCAACCATTTAGTTTTAAGGGCAATAGTCCTCAGCAACTGAAGTTCACCAAGGCCATCTGTGATGCCATTGCGTCAAAATTCACACCGTTTCCAACTGCCTTTAAGTTTACTGTGGTAAGCTATACTGGAGCGTCCGGTGCAACACCTATCGCCCCCGGCCCTGTTCAGGCTATGAGTGTGCCTGCGCCTCTCATGTCGGCGGGGAGCGGAGTAAATCCTTCGGGAATTGCTCAGGTAGCCAAATCCATGCTGACCGCCCCGGACTTCCAACTAACCAGCCCCCAGGCAAAAAGTGGGCAGCTCGTGGATGCTATCGGTAGTACAATTGAGCAGTTGTTTCAGACGGTTTGGCTTGCTACAACCATGGCATCAGCCAACTCCTTTCAAGGAACTGGAGCCCCGGGTGGGGTTGTAGCTGGATTTCCTAGCGTGTCTGATGGTAAACTAGTTTAATGAAAGCGATTTTCTAAAAACCTCGCGGGAGAGAAGAAAATGACCATCCCTGCTAATCTGTTCGTAGAAGCCCCAGACGTGCAAGACCGTGCACTAACTAAGCTGGATACCGACATGAACTCGTGGCCAGAAGAGCTTATTCAAAAGCTTCGGGAGCGCGTGCCGCAGACCGCAGGAATGAGCTGTATGGTCAAATTCATGAAGAAGGATGAGGAAGGGGGCCATGCTACCGGATCCATCATCATCAATACGCATGATGCCGCCGTAATCGTACCAGTCATCATCAAGGATTATACCCTGTATCCACTGGATGTTATGATCGCCAAGAGCAAAATCCTACCACTCACTCAGGATTATCTCAACAGCGTCACATCCAAAAACCAGGTCTTCGACAAGATCGAAGAATACCCGACCTACGGCGGCCTGGGCAGGTTCGAAGACGCCAATCTGTGGAACGCCATGTATCCGCCGTCGCTTGGGCGCTATGCCTACGCATCTGCCGGATATCCCATGCTAGAGATGCTCGCGGACGGTATCGATGGCTCGCCACTAAAAGAGTGGATAAAACTGAACCCACAATATGCGGTGGGATTCCAGAAGTACGGGCATGCGGATCTGATCAACAAGCTGGCGAATCTAAAGCCCGTGAATATGAACGAGTACTCACAGGGCGTCCATAAACTCCTCCCACGTTCCATACGTATGCTCAAGTTTGAGGGGCCGGATAAGTACAGCCTCCTGTCGTCAAGTGATAAGGTGTTCTCACCCGCACTCGAGCACTGCAGCCGCTCGATGGCAATGAATATCCTCTCAACCATCTCGGATCATGCTGAAGACGACATGAATGATGTCGATCAGAATGGCGAGAAAATGCTCTCCATACCGCCTCAAGTTCCCGGAGCGATTATCGCACGGACGGATAATGAGCAGCCCGAACAGGCTAAAGAATATGATCATTACGTGGTTAAAAATAACCACGGTCTGTCGGTTGAGGGCGTGGTGATCCCCAAAGTTATCGACTTCGATCAAAAGAGCGTCGACCTCAAGATATTCCTGGGAACGACCATGTCAACCGTCCAACAGGATATCTGGGGAATTAGACAGAAAAATAGCCGCTTCAAACCCAAGTGCGCTCCGCCACGGGTAGGGCAGACGGGGACATTCCTCTACAAGCCCGACGAGAGCCACGCAATCGCAACTATCCCGGTAACCATCAAGACTGTTAGCGCCGGCGAGGAAGGCTACGTGCTTGAAGCCATCGACCTAACAGGGCGTGGGTATCATTTCACAATTAATCCCAAGATTGGTCTTAAGCGTATTGCACGTCTTCGGGACGGATCCTACCTTCTGCCAAAAGAGATGCACTGGTGCATCATGGAGGGCTTCGGGGAAGTAAGTAACTCCGCAGCATCCTATCTGGTGAAGACTGCCTCCCACACGCTTACCGATAAACCTGTAACCATCATTCCTACAGGTTATGACTTCTACTCAATGCGTGGCGTTAAGAAATATGCCCAGGCCGCGGGGTGGGATGAAACAAATATGAGCAAGAGCCAGACGACATTCTTGCTGCATGTCCTCGGGTGCGGCAGCGAGAAGATTGCTCAGGCGTTTGACGTTGCGCGACGTAAGGGCCATGCGGAACTACACGGCCTGAATTTTATCCCAACAATTCAGGACAAGATTGCTGAATACCGACCGGTAGCAGCAACGCTCAGAAAGCATGCTCAGGCCACCAAGCGCAACCTTATCAAGGAAGCAAGCATGGTTGACGACGCGCAGACTGTTGATGCGCTCCTGTCGCTTAATTTTGTGAACCCCACCAACATCTCGAAGTTTGTGGGCAAAATACCCCACTTTAAGGCAACCATCTCCAACCTATCGAGCGCTCTTCTGGCGAGTCGCCTCGGGGTACAGGACATCCCTGAAGAGGCATGTTCTGTGGCGGTTGAGAAGCTCATAGAGGTTGTGGACGGACTTGAGAGGTTGCGGGCCTCTCAGGAGGTTCAGGGCCAATAACTTGAGGTTCTGGAGGTATGAAACATTTCTGGAAAGGCTTTGAGAGTTCTAAAACCGCAGCTCCTGTGAGGTTCAAAAAGCACGTTATAGTGCTTTTTTGGAATGAGGAGCCTCGTGGGGTTAAAGCTAAGGAAGTATTTTCTAAGATCTCCAAGCGCTATCCAAGTGTTGCGATCAAAACCATCAACGTAAGACAAGATCCTACAAAACCTCTTAGGCATAATATTCATTCGTTACCTATGGTGTTACTACTTAAAGATGGGCGGGAAGTAGGGAGGGTCCTTGCAGATGATGGTACGACGCTGTTGGAGAAACTATTCAGAAAGGCTACAACCTAGATGGCGTTACCTTATGATTTATATGTCCGCTATCTTGCAACTACGGGTCTTGTCGATCTCGTAGAAGTCAACCAGGTGCTCCTGGGTGCCCGTCTATTCTCCATTACCCAAAACGAACTTGATGAAGCCTGGACTTTAATCCACCGCTCTTTGGCCAAGGGCGTAGTTTATCAGATAGAAAACAAATGCTACGGCCCTGATTTTATGCGCAATATGAACGCCCTCGAGGTGGGCGACATGTGGCTGGCACACCCACAGTTCTGCGACAAATCGATGCCGGATATCTTAAAACTTGTAAATGATATTCACCAAGATAGTGGAATGAGGGTGACTCTTCAGGCCCTGCTAATGAAGAAAGTTAACCTGACAGAAATCACGAGAATATTGTCTATCAAGTTTTCTGCCCTATTGAAAGAGAAACACGTAGACATTTACAGCCGGTTCTTCTTTAATCCTTGTAGGATGACTCGCAAGGATTGGAAGGCCTATTTAGGTCGTTGTGATGGGCAGGAGAAGCGAATTTACTTCACGGCCCTCACGGAGAGTGTTGACATTCTCAAGACAGAGTTGGAGCTACCAACGTCGATAAGTGTCAGCGATTCTCTCCAGTGGCTAATGACCAAAAGCTTCCTCAAAGCTCGTGCATTTATCAATATCGAGACTCCTGAGGCTGGCAAAGAGGCGCGAGAGTGGATAGATCAGGTAGTCAAGCTGACAGACAAATACGAAAAGTACAGGTCAGGTGACCAAAATGATTTTGCCAAATCGCTACAAATGGAATTTGAATTTATCAATGATACTTTTGATCCTCCGGATATTGAAGTCGCTTCTGAGATCGCTGAGAAGAACAAAGTGGACGGATAACTCCTCAGGACTCCCCCGCCCCAAAACCAGTCAATCGTGCACCCCGTTCCATACAGTTGAATGGTGTTTTGGGTCATTTCTGGTGCGCCATTTTTGTTTTTGGCATTTTATCAATTCACTTTGTTGTCTCCGCCTAAGCTGTATAAAAACTAGACACATGCAGGAAGTACATACCTTTTTGTGGCGCAGTGCGCCGCTGTTACGGGTGTATAGTGACTGGCTGTACACTGTGGCAGCGTGTCAAATAGTTATATGTTTAAAATTTATACACCCCGGTACATGCGACATGGTAGCTGATTTCTCAATGATTACACATATAACAACTCCGGCTTGTCACCGCTGTGGATAAGTTTTTTCGGAAAAAAGCGGAGAAACTTGTATTGTTAATATGTTACGTTCTTTTTTAGGGGTCGTTTTTCTGTCAAAATGGGGGGTAAAAACAAATCGGGCGGTGACATCGCGGTGACAAAAAAGTTCTTCGTAGGTATGTGAAATGTTTGCTTATATTAGTATATATATATATAGTGTCTCCTTTAAACCGCTATATATATATATACCTTATATACGCAGGAATATCGTAAATACGGGACGTATGTTGTTTTTTTTTATATATTCCGCTCTTATATTCCCGAGGCGGAGACAACCATTTGCCGCATGCGACAAAAGTACACCACTACTCATAACACCCCATAATTACAAATCTTTTACCGTGCTGTTTAGTCGTAGTGGACGACTTGGCAGTACGTACAAAAGGACGTAAAACAACGCAAAAACCGAACTTTTACCAGCAATATCAGCAACGTCCCGCTGACTCATTTGTATACAGAAAAAGCGGTGACACAAAGCGGTGCCGACCTTTTGGCATACATTTATGCCTAATTTGTATACAGGGATTCCTCGACCCGTAGGTGGCGGAAACAGTAAAAATTTGGCATAAGTCTTATGAACGGTACTTTAGGATTTAAAATCAGCATGATAAGGGGTACTCAAATGCTTTTGTCACTCGAAATGGAAGACATGCGCACAAATGGCGTCGTAATCAGAGAATTCCACAGTCAGTCCGCCTCTTCGACAGCGCCAGTAATGAAGACATCGCTGTCGGGGAAAAATGGCGTAGGAAAGACCACAGTCCTGGAAGCGCTCTGCTTTGCTTTTACGGGGCGGGACTCTTCCGGAGGCCAATGCCCTACCCACCTCATCGCCAGAGACAAAGAGAGCATGAAAGTGTCTCTCACGCTCGACTGGGGGTCAATTGTCAGAACACTTACGCGCAAAAAGAATGGGACTCTCAAGCTAGTACGTCAAAACATCGCCTTCTACCCGACCCAGACGGAGTTTAGGGAACAACATCTTTACCACCAAGAAGGAGTGTTTTTAGCAGCAACCGTGCCTGGTTATCTGATGAGTCAGGCAGCCGACAAGCGTCTGGCTCTGATCGCCGAGGTCACACCCAGGTTCGACCGGTATGAGATTCTGGCCACCCTTAGCGGAATTCCACTTGAAGACATCCGTAAATTCGGAAGCGTTGACAAGAACATTCCCCACTACACACACTTCTCCTTTCGCAGGATAGAACTTCAAAAGCAGGTGGCGCGAAACCTAGGACAGATTGATATCTACAGAGACGCCTTGCACGCAGAGACAGAAGAACCTGTCAGACCCGCCCAACAACTGGCTTTGTTAGATCTTATGGGAATTGAAATGGGCACGCTAAGAAAATATCAGGAAGAGCTGTTAGCATTCCCACAGAAGAAAAACCTTTATGACAGCATTTTACAAGAGAATGAGAGTCGGCAGAAGCAAGCGCAATATCTCACAGAGGAGATATCAAAGATCGCTTTCGAGGAAGAATTGCCGGTAGACTATTCGAAGTTTGCCAATCTGAGTCTACCACTGCGCGAGTTACCTCAAAAACCTGCCTACTATGACGTTCCGGAGTTTGATGACTGTCCTACTTGTGGACAAACCGTAGGGGAAGCACATAAGACGAGAATGCGAGACGCGAATAAAAAAATGTATGAAGAGTTCGATCTCAAGAGAAAAGAAGTCAATGCTTACAACAACAATGCGATAAATCTAAAAGAAGCTGACAAAGCCTTATTAGATGAAATCATGAATGAGAATATGACCAGAAAGGAAGCCAACAAATACAAGACCAGCCTAAAGACGCAGATGATACAACAGCTTAGTACGTGCAGACAAGTTGCGCTTCCGCCCGAACCGGTGCTTCCTCAGGAACCCAAGATAGCATATACCAAATCGGAGTTTTCCAGACTTACTAGCGTGAAGGAGGACTACTACAAGGAGCTGGGGGCGTATGAGCGCCTGGTGAAAGCCCGCCAGGTGGCGCAGTCAAATATTAATGACCTAAACCGAGAAAATATGGAGTTAAAAGAACAGATTGTTCAGTATGAACGCTACGAAGATGCTATTAGAAAACTACCTGTAGAGGAGGCGAAATTAAAGAAAGAATTCTTTCAGCTCAGAAACTTTGTCGTGGATATGTCTGAGGGAGTTGCGATAACATCAATAAGTTTTGGGGTCCCATACGAATGTTTATCTTCTGGGGAAAGATTGTTGGCAGATTTTGAGATTTGTCTACAGTTTCATATGTTGATGAAAACCGCTCCTGGGTACATTTTCCTAGATAACTCGGATCTCGCTGATTGGGTTGATAAGATTGAGATGCCTAGTGGTGTACAACTACTGGTGGCTTCCGTGGATCCAGATCAGGACGCGTTAGTTATTAATAATACTTAGTTGAGGTCTGTATGGTTGACAAGTATGAGGACCCACAAGAGGGGGTGAGAATGGTATGCGCCCCCTTTAGAACTGAAGACCCAAAAGCATTATATTCGACGGTAAATTTTGTGTTGCGGCAGGCGCGCTCGCTTCACCCATTCGACGCTCTAAATATGCTTTATATGGTTGGTGTTACGATAGCATCATCCTTAAAGGTGCCACCCCATATTGTTTTCAGCTCCATGAGCGATTGCACTAGGAGCAAGGATTTCATGATGGATCTAGACATTACAAAAGAGCAGTTTGACGAGCTGGAAAAGAAATACTGCGCTACCTCCGAGGACAAGGGCAATGTAATACCTTTCGATAGGGCTCGTAAATCAGATCCTTAGGGGCGTTTACTATCGTTTACCACTTACCTATAGGGCAGGTCGCTACTTTTACTCCCACCTTTAAGCTGATAAAACAACCGCACTCGTGACACCTTGCACCCGATTTGGAGGGGCACTCGTTGCAGATCTTCAGCCTGCGTTCCATCAGGTCGTGTTCAGTGATAATCTGGCCTGTCCTGGCGGCATGGCTTATGGTGCTAACCATTGTATTGAAAAGGTTTTTGGCCATAATTTCTAGAGAGGGGGGCTTCTTATATGGGCAACAACTCATAAGCACCTCCTGTGCATTTACTTCTATTATAACAGGGAGGCATAAACTTACCAACAAAGACTATTAGGTTGTTTCTTTTGAGCACAAATGCTATAGCTACTTCGCTGGAAATGTTGTAATGAATAGGTTTTCATAGAAATCGTTTGGAGGAATTTAAATGGATAATTGCAAAGTGTTTGAAGTTTTAAGCAAGGATTTGGAGTCCCTACAGGCTGCACTTAACCGTTACGAGGAGCTGCTTCTGGGAAAACCAGAGAAGCCGGGAACCGTTAAGGAGTTTGTGGATTATTACCGCACCCAAGCTTTGAATGTGCGAAATACTCTTCTTCGTATGTGCGCAGGAACTCCCGATGAAGGAGACAGTTTGTTCCCTTTTAAAAAGGCTGCTGTCGCAAAAACAGTAGAGCTGGTTGAAGACGACGGCGATGACGACGAAGGGGAGCCACAACTGGCCTAGTAAGGCATACCGTCGCTAGGAGGATACATTGCGCCAGACAATATTTTTCATCATAGTGTTATTAGCCCTTGCCTGGTTTTTAGATCTGACTAGCGATCAGATTCTCGGGGTAGGGGTGCTCGCTGGTTTTCTTATAGGTTTAATGCTTGGAATTATGAACCGACGCCCTAAGTGGTAGAGAGGAAACGTTATGACAACTAACGCAGAGTTTGCGCGTGATGATGTGCATTTTAGGGGGGCTTGCGAGAAAGCCGGAATAGAACCCACCGCAGCTCAGGCACGCAAATGGAGGAGTGGGAGGGGAATAGCTTACTTGTTTCAGCATGAGAAGAAACTTTCGCGCAGCGAGTTTGAGATCTTTCTATCACAGAGCGCAGGTCACAAGGGGGGCACAATTGAGGTCCGTAACTAGCTTGCTACCACCCCCTTCCCTAGAAATTTACGCAAATTACCTGGTATAAGAATTTAGAGGAGATATAATATTTCCAGCGTCATCATGGGAAAGGAGTCTATGGGGGGAATTCTGTACTTTAAACTTGTATCCAGGGGTCGTTCATGAAGAAGATCCTAAATTTCAGTTTCAATAAGGGGGAACAATGAAAATCTTTGGGGCAATTCTTGCCATAGCCTTCATTATGGGGAGCTGTGGCGAGCGGACGATTCGGGAGCCCGCCGATCGCACCGCAGAACAACTAATCGGGGTGTGGGATTCGATGGACGGTACACCGGTTACCTGCCATGAAAGACTCGTATTAAACGAGGATCGGACATTTAGATGGTACCAGACAAGTGGGGACTTTTCTGGAACCTATGTTATCAGCGAAACTCAAATTACATTTCTATTCACAACCACAAAACCTGAGATCGTCCAAGTAGAGGTAGACGACAAGTTCTTGAATGTCGCAAGGGCAGGCATTCAGACCAAGTACACAAAAGTGCCCAGGGATTACGCGATGCAGGTTCCTTGTCCATCTGACAGGACAACGCCTATGCCTATGCCACCACCTACGGGGCAGTGTAAGAACAAATGTCAGTGTAAATCAAGTTGCACCACTACATGCACAAGTACCTGTAAGAGTACATGCAACAAGCCTAAGACCGTGCAGATACAGGAAACATTTGTGCCAATGCCTGAAGCTCGCTTGTTGGAACTGGTATCTTACGGAGACACCGATGATTTCTTGCATGGCGTAGAGTCCTCTTCGTGCCCTTCGTCTGTGTCCAAGAATGAATTTGGAAGACAGTTAGAGTTGCTGTGTTGGAAACCAAATCCCCCACCGCCGCCCCCCCCCCCCCCCCCCCCCCCCCCCCCCCAAAAACCCCCGTAGAAAAAAAATAAAAACAAAAAAAAAAAAAAAAAAAATTTTTGTAGAATAGAGTAAA
>Ga0315284_10006100_pt1 | contig 17161 bp, 14 predicted proteins | sample YL17G09_16_MG_FD_203696 | JGI IMG/M metagenome (GOLD analysis project Ga0315284, IMG submission 203696) | Sediment microbial communities from Yellowstone Lake, YNP, Wyoming, USA - YL17G09_16 | ecosystem: Environmental > Aquatic > Freshwater > Lake > Sediment | place: USA: Wyoming | collected...
CGACTTTACATTCAACCTGCCAGAATTTAGTGATCCGACCGCAAGAATAGGATGGAATGCTAGGTTTATAAATAGAACCAGCTTTAGGCTGATTATACACGCACATGATACGGATAGCATTGATGATAGCATAGCTGGTGGAGTTATAAAATCCGTCAACGCTCTAAATGTCAATCCTAATCCGTGGTCAAGTATTCATCTTATGGTGGCAGGTAATTCAGCAGGCGCGGCCTGGATACACGCTATTGAAGGTCGCCGGGTATGGTCAACCGCCTAGACTTGGATGGATAGATAAATGGCTACAAAACAATTAATCATTGGTGGAACTGGACAAAATAACATATCCACGTCCTCTAATTTTATCTGTTCCCCTGGATTTACTGATGGTGGCGGAGAGCAAACACATCGATGCATATGTCCGGTTGCAGGCATTCTAAAAAACTTCAGAGTACACTTAAATGTTGCTCCGGGCGCCGGTACCGGTAGAACCATAACCGTACAGCAAAATGCTAATCCCAGCGCATTGTCGGCGGTGTTTGGTGCGGCCGATGTTGATATAATCTATACTGGTTCAATTACTGTTGCCGCAGGAGATACATTTAGCGTTAAGAATACTAATTCTGGAGCGCCAGCTGCAACAATAGCATCCTGGTGTTGCGATTTTATCCCGACTACGAATGGTCAAACCTGGATGGGCGCTAGATCGGTTACTGCTACATGGGCATTAAATCAATATGTTGCGCCAAGTAATACATGTCAGCCAAGTGCAACTATAACCGGTCGCAGAACTTTAATACCGTGTTCTGGAACCATTAAGTATTTCTTTGTGGAACTTAATGGTGTGCCTGGCGAAGGAACATCTCAGACATATACTATTTATAAGAATGGCGATCAACAGTCCATTGCGATTACTGTTTCTGACTCTGAATTAACCGGTAACGACACCACAAATAGTTTTACGGTTGTAGCCGGAGATACTATATCTATACGATATGATGGACAAACAGGAGCGCCAACAGATAGATCCGTGGTATTTGGTCTTGGATTTATCCCGGATACGCTTGGTCAATTTATTCTTCCCGGCAATAACGTTAGCGTCCAGGCGTGGAATACAACCAATACCGAATATATAGACGTAGTTGTTGGTGGAAACACAAATCCAGATACTACTGAGGCAAGCCATCAATTTATAGCATCGGCATTTACAATAAAGTCTTTTCGTTGGTTACTCAGTACCGCCCCAGGCGCCGGCAATCATTGGGATTTTACTCTTAGGGATGATGGTAATCCAACCTCTTTAACCTGCGCCATATCTGGAACAAATACTACCGGTAGTGCTGATTTCGATGTCGATATTGCTGCCGGAAGTTTATTGTCTTGCGAGGTAGATCCAGATGATACTCCTACGGCATCGGCAACATATCAGGTTTCCTATGTAGGTTATATTGATCCGGCTACCGTAGACTCTAGTTCAAGTAGCACCAGTAGTTCGGGGAATAGTAATAGTTCCAGCACGTCAAGCTCTACCAGCAGTTCAACCAGTAGTTCGGAATCCAGTAGTTCGCCTGGAGTAGTTCCTTCCGAATCTAGCCAATCTCTAAGTAGCCAATCTGAATCCAGTTCTAGTAGTTCTAGTAGTTCTAGTTCAAGTATAGGATATTCAGAATCCAGTTCCAGTACATCTTCTTCCACCTCTTCCAAATCCTTAAGTAGCCAGAGTGAAAGTAGTGAATCCAGTTCTAGTTCCAGCAGTTCCAGCAGCAAGTCTGAAAGCTCTCAATCTCTAAGTAGTGATAGTTCAGAATCATCTCTAATATACAGTAGTAGTTCAGAATCTAGTTCTAGTCAATCCGTATCCAGTCAATCCGAATCTAGTGAATCCAGTGAGTCCTCTTTAATTTACAGTAGCAGTAGTAAATCAGAAAGTAGCTTAAGCGATAGTAGCGAATCTAGTTTGATTTATAGCAGTAGTTCGGAGTCCAGCAGTTCGCCTGGAGTAGTTCCTTCTGAGTCCAGCGATACAAGTGATACAAGCGAAAGTAGTGAATCTAGTTCAAGTTCAAGTTCCAGTAGTTCTAGTAGCCAATCCGAAAGTAGCCAGAGCGAAAGTAGCGAATCTAGTTCCAGTAGTTCAAGTAGTTCCAGTAGTAAGTCCGAATCCAGTCAATCCGAAAGTAGCCAGAGCGAAAGTAGTGAATCTAGTTCTAGTTCAAGTTCCAGCAGTTCCAGTAGCAAGTCTGAAAGCAGTCTAAGTTCTGAATCCTCTCTTATATATAGCAGTAGTTCCCAATCCGAATCCAGTTCTAGTAAATCCGAAAGTAGTGATTCATCTCTAAGCAGTCAATCCTTGAGTTCGGATAGTAGCCCGAGTTCTGAATCCTCTCTAAGTAGCCAATCCGTATCTAGTGAATCCAGTTCGTCTAGTGAATCTAGTTCTTCTAGTTCCAGCTTTTATCGTTGCCCTAATGATATCCATGCCCTTACTACCACGGTTCGGGATGATATTGTATTTACCGGCGCTGAGTTCCTTGCGGTTACAATTCAAGGCGGGGCAAGTCAAGCCAACTATATCCGCCTATATACCGGGGATACGACCGGACAATCTTATGATACCTTACACGAATTTTACGGCGATTGGACAGATACCAGTGTTAAGACGCATTTGTTATGGAGTAATCTGGAAATCAATGGTGTCGTTCATAAATTTATTGAAATATTTAGTGGTGACGAAACCACCGATTGTTGTTCTAATCTAACCGGCGATACAGAAATTGTTGGTGTATATACTAATGCTGGAATGGCACTGGTAATGGTTCATGGACTTGGCTTACGCTACATCAAGATTTATGATGCCGTAATAATGTCGTCTTCCAGCAGTAGTTCTTCAACCTCTTCCAGTACCAGTAGTTCGACATCCAGTAGTACAGAGATTAGATCCTCTTCCAGTACCAGTAGTTCAACCTCTTCCAGTTCATCCAGTAGTTCTACATCATCCAGTACGAGCAGTTCTACCAGTAGTTCCACCAGTAGTTCATCAAGTTCTAGCAGTAGCTCTAGCAGTAGTTCGACCTCTTCCAGTACCTCTTCGTCTACCAGTTCCAGTAGTTCATCCAGTAGTTCTACATCATCTAGTACCAGCAGTTCTACTAGCAGTTCCACCAGTAGTTCTTCAAGTTCTGGTAGTAGTTCATCCAGCAGTTCAACATCAAGTTCTACCTCAAGCTCAACCTCTTCCAGTAATTCTTCCAGCAGTAGTTCTGGTGTTCCTAATGGTTGGACTTGGGGATGTGAGATACCGCCATTTGATACCGGTGCGTTGCCTTGGACGGTTTGGAAGTATAAGCAATCCAGTGTTCAGGCAAGGAATACTGGGGATTGGGGCGATCTACAACTTAAGTGGGTGGATAGTTTTGTCAGCGATGTCCGGGATGCTTTAGAGGTCAAACTAAAGCGATTGTATATAACCTTAAATGATTGCGAGGCCGGAGATACGGCTAGCGTCTATTATAGAGGCTCGAATACAATCTTTACCCAGGATAGCGATGAGATTACTGGACCGGTTTGGATTCTATATACGGTACCGGTAGATGTCAATTATCGCTGGATTCAGATTATGGTGACAGGAGTTTAGTATGACTGTATATTATGGATATGGATGGGATCTTACTCCGGACGCAAACGGAACATATTTGCCAGATCCACCGCCGGATAACTATTATACACATATAAGTAATCCGGATTACCATATTAAACAGGTTCTCCCGCCTCCATTTAGCACGGTTTATTGGTATTGTAGTGGTTCTGGATATCGTCAAGTTTCGGCAGGTATTACCGGAGCATATAACTCAACTCCAGGTGGCGATATTATTGTTGGATATATTGGTGAAGGATATACTCCATCTTCTAGTTCCAGCAGTTCCATAGATTCGCCTAGTTCTATTTCTATATCCGAGTCCAGTTCTAGTTCCATTTCCGAATCTAGTTCTAGCACTTCCATCAGCACCTCAAGCAGTTCCGGCATAGATAATCTTATATGGACAAAATATAGTAATGTCATAGAGAATGCTAATGATACCACCGGAACCAATGGTAGAATACCTCTTGGTTCTGCTGGTAAAGCAGACGACGTAGGAACATTTGGTGCTAGTGTTATTAAAGATGGTTCTGTCTATAAAATGTGGTATAGTTGCGATCAAGGTGGTTCTATTTTTAGCGTTGCCTATGCCACTTCGGATGATGGACTAACCTGGACTAAATATAACAATGTCGTTGAGGCAGCCTCTGATACCACTGGAACCAATGGAAGATTGCCTGTAGGTTCGACCGCAGGAAGAGCGGATACAAATGCTGCATATTATCCATGTGTTATTAAAGATGGTTCTGTCTATAAAATGTGGTATTCCGCCGGAGACGCATTGGGAAATGTCAGGATTGCCTACGCTACATCTAATAATGGATTAACCTGGACAAAATATAACAATGTTATCGAAGCTGTATCTGATACCACCGGAACAGATGGTAGAATACCTCTTGGTTCGACCGCAGGAAGAGGCGATCTACTTTATATTATCGCCGCTTCGGTCGTTAAAGTTGGTTCTGTTTACAAAATGTGGTATGGTTCTTTGGAGTCAAGCACTTGGCGTATATATGGTGCCACATCTAATGATGGATTAACCTGGACAAAGACCAGTAACGTTGTTCCTACCGCATCGGATACCACCGGAACCAATGGAAGAATACCACCTTCAGTAACAGCAAGCACAATTGACGTTACTGGTGCATATAATCCTAGCGTTGTATATGACGGTAGTTTATATTGGATGCATTATGTAGGTATCAGCGGAGTAGGTCGCAGGATAATGGCGGCTACTTCTCCGGATGGTAATACATGGACGAAAGTAAACATAGTTCTTCCTACGGCAAGTGATACAAGTGCTACAGAAGCCCGTATACCTCTTGGTTTGACCGCAGGAAGAGGTGACTTAAATCGTCTTGAAACCGGTACCACAACTCTTTTAGATGGTGGAGTATTTAAGATGTGGTTTGGCGCTCTAACTACATCTGGCAATTGGAGAATTTACTATGCTACAACCGATAACGATCTAAATGAATCAACGAGTTCTAGTTCTAGTAGTTCTACAGAGATAAAGAGTAGTTCTACCTCTTCCAGTACCAGTAGTTCTACCTCTTCCAGTACCAGTAGTTCTACCTCTTCCAGTACCAGTAGTTCCAGTTCCACCAGTTCCAGTTACGACAATAGATGGAATCTGCAAGTAACCACCAATGGAACCAATCAGAACTTTGCGGTAGGATATACCAGTGCTACTAATCTTATTGTCGATTGGGGAGACAATACTTCCAACACCTATACCGGAACCGGAACCGGAACCCATACTTATGCCGCAGCTGGAACCTATATTCTAACCATTAAAGGCGTGGCAACCAAGATAATTTTCCCGACTAATCCGGCAAAATTAACCGCAATTCTATCTCCGATTTATGGCATTACCGGACTTACTTCTTTTGTCAATACTTTCTATGGATGCACAGCTTTAACAAGTATTCCGGCCGGATTATTTGATAACTGTCCTGCGGTAACAACAATGGCTAATGCGTTCTATGGATGCACTGGATTAACAAGTATACCGTCGGATTTATTCCGATACAATACTTCTTGTAACACCTTTACTAACACCTTTTATAACTGTTCAAACATAACCGGTATTCCGTCTGGATTATTCGATTACAATACTTTGGTTACGGCTTTTCAGTCAACGTTCTTTGGATGCACTAAGATTACCAGTATTCCTACCGACCTGTTCAAAAATAATATACTGGTAACGGATATGTCTTATACCTTCCGAGGCACCGGTATAACCAGTGTTCCGGTAGATTTGTTCCGATACAATGTTTTAATTAATACATTTTTTGCCTGTTTCCAAATCTGCTATTATTTAACAACCGCTGGATTGCCTGCCAGTACGTTCCAATATAATACTGCGGTAACTACATTCGGTTACTGCTTCCAACAGGCAATAGCGCTAACAACAATTCCGGTCGATTTATTCCGTTACAATATCAGTGTAACGACTTTTCTTAACACGTTCTATGGATGCAGTGGACTAACAAGTATTACAGCAGATATTTTTAGATATAACACTCTGGTTACAGTATTCAATAACACTTTCTTTGGATGTACTGGATTGACAGGAATTACGGCTGGAATATTTGATTACAACGTCAATGCACTTGATTTCGGAAACTGTTTCCGAACCAGCGCATATATAACCGCAATTCCGGCAGACCTGTTTAAATTTAATGTCAAGGCAACAAGTTTCTTTGCTTGCTTCCATACCTGTTCGCGTCTGGTTACTGTTCCATCGGATTTATTCCGTTACAATATCAAGGTAACAGATTTTAGTTATCTCTTTATTAGTTGCTCCAGTCTTACAAGTATTCCAAGCGGATTATTTGACTATAATCCACTGGTTACTACCTTTGTAAATTCCTTCTATTATTGCAGTGCGCTAACCGCAATTCCGACCGGACTATTTGATAATTGTACCGCGGTTACAACTTTTGCAGGAACGTACTATAATTGTGTTGCCTTAACCGGATATGCACCTACGTTATGGCTTCGTTCTCCTAGACCTACCGGAACCAATTGCTTCTATGTAGATTCTGGTCTGACTAACTGGGATTCTATTCCTGAGGACTTCGGTGGACCTGCGGTAAGTTCAAGTAGTGCTTCTACATCCAGTTCAACCAGTTCCAGTACATCTAGCTCTACGTCTTCCAGTACCAGCAGTTCAACATATAAGAAATCTAGTTCCACCAGTTCCAGTGAATCCACCAGTTCCAGTTCCACCAGTTCCAGCAGTTCTTCGTCAACCAGTTTAACTTCTAATCCGGTTCCGGTTGGATCTACTTCTAGTTCTAGTTCAACCGTCTTAAGGAGCAGTTCTACCTCTAGCTCAACGTCTTCTTCTACCAGCTCTAGTGAATCCAGTAGTTCGACCAGTTCAAGTGAATCCAGTAGTTCTTCCAGTAGCTCTACAAGTTCCAGCATAGGATATTCAGGATCAAGTTCAAGTTCGCAATCCTTGAGTAGCCAGTCTCTTTCAAGTCAATCCGAATCCAGTTCTAGTAAATCCGAATCCAGTGAATCCTTGAGTTCGGAATCCTTGAGTTCTGAATCCAGTAGTAGTTCAGAATCTTTGAGTTCGGAATCAGAATCTAGCAGTAGTAAATCGGAATCCAGTGAATCCTTGAGTTCGGAATCCTTAAGTTCAGAATCCTTGAGTAGCCAATCTCTTTCGAGCCAATCCGAATCCAGCAGTAGTAAGTCGGAATCCAGTCAGTCCTTAAGTTCGGAATCCTTGAGTTCAGAATCCGAATCTAGCAGTAGTAAATCGGAATCCAGTGAGTCCTTAAGTTCTAAATCTGATAATAGTTCTGAATCTAGTTCCAGTTCATCTACCAGTTCCAGTACCTCAAGTAGCACCGAGATAAAAAGTAGCGCGTCTAGTTCCAGCAGTTCCAGTAGCGGTGGACCAATATTATATCAAATTGCGGATATAACCGTCCATATACAAGATCCTACACTGGAGTCAAGTTCAAGTAGCAGTTCCGAATCCAGTTCCAGTACGAGTCTAAGTTCGGAATCCTTAAGCAGTGAATCCTTAAGCTCTGAATCCTTAAGTAGTCAATCCCTAAGCAGTCAATCCTTGAGTTCGGAATCCAGTAGCTCTAGTTCTTCCAGCTCAAGTTCATCCAGTACCTCTTCCAGTACCAGTAGCAGTACTAGTTCCAGCTCGAGTTCATCCAGTAGTTCATCCAGCAGTTCAACATCAAGCTCTACGTCAAGTTCTACCAGTTCCAGTACATCAAGTTCTACCAGCAGTTCCAGTTCTAAATCCAGTAGCAGTAGTTCTACCGGCAGTTCGACATCCTCAAGCACATCTTCCAGTACCAGTAGTTCATCAAGTTCTAGTAGTTCTAGTAGCAGTAGTTCCACCAGTAGTTCTACCAGCTCCAGTACGTCTTCCAGTACCAGCTCTAGTACCAGCAGTTCAACAAGTAGTTCAACAAGTTCAAGCACATCTTCTAGTACAGAAATCCGGTCAAGTAGTTCAAGTTCTTCGGCTATCAAGAATATCAAAACCACTTATTGCTTCGACGATCTTGGTTCCCCGACCTGCGATTTCGATATGCAGGAAGGACACGAATGGAATCCGGATTGGAATTGCGGTCTGGATTATAGCAGTTCGAGTTCTACTAGTAGTTCTGGCGATAGTAATAGTTCCAGTACTTCCAGCAGTTCTACAATAAATGAAAGTCCAAGCAGTAAATCCTTGAGTTCCGCCAGTACGTCTAGTGCAAGTCAATCCTCTCAATCCTTGTCCAGTAAGTCAACGGATTCAACCAGTAGCCAAAGTTATTCAAGTCGTTCCAGCGGTTCCAGTAGTTCTACCAGTAGTAGTTCAGAGGATTATAGTGCTTCTACCAGCTCTAGTAGTAAGACAAGCGATAGTAGTGAATCCCTGAGCAGTAATAGCAGGTCAAGCCGTTCAAGTGATTCAGAATCTAGTAATAGCTTAAGCAGTCAATCCTCGAATTCTCAAAGCAGTAAGTCGGATATCTCTACCAGTAGTCAGAGTTATTCCAGCAAGTCAAGTGGTTCCAGCAGTTCGACCAGCAGTAGTTCTGAGGATTACAGTGCTTCTACCAGTTCCAGCAGCAAGACAAGCGCAAGTTCTACATCTGAGAGTTCATTAAGCCGTTCCAGTCGTTCCAGCGATTCCGAATCTAGCCAAAACCTAAGCACTCAGTCCAGTAACTCGCAGAGCAGTAAATCGGATATCTCTACCAGTAGCCAATCCTATAGCAGTAAGTCAAGTGCCTCTACATCTTCTAGCACCAGTTCAAGTTCGAGTTCAACGGCTATCCAGTCCAGTAGTTCAAGCTCTACATATATTAAGTCCAGTAGTTCGTTATCTAGCTGGTCTACGGATTCAACCAGTAGTCAGAGTATGTCAAGTAGTAGTTATTCTACCAGTTCAAGTTCCAGTAGCTCTACCAGCAGTTCCAGTAGTTTCAGTAGTTCCAGTGGTTCTAGTACCAGTTCCAGTACCGAAGTAATAAAATATTGCTCGGTATATCCGAATCCTATAGATGATACCACGGTTGTATATACCGGCTTATCATTCGCTTCCTGGCATGGACATTATGCATTTGATCCGACCACCAGTCTAATAAACGGAATGGAATCTAATGGATTTCTAAACTGGGACGCGGATAAAACCAATAAAAAACTAAATGTAGACCTTGGTTCTCCGCAGATTGTAACCAGGATCTATTACGAGAATTGCATGGATGGATTCTCCCCGCCGAATTATTTCACGCCACCTGGATTTAAAAATGTCAATATATCTGGAACCAATGAGGCAGACGCTTTTGCGAATACTGATTATGCCAACACCACATCTCTGACATCTATATGGACAGGCACATTTTATAAACATACCTCCGCTAATGTTATAGATCCGGAGTACCAGCTCATACCTAATACCAGTGCTTATCGCTATTATGTGTTTAGGATCGCGGATAACTGGGGATATTCCGGCAGAATAGGGATTAGGCGTATAGAGATGCAGGTAGATTGTCCTAACCAGTCCAGCGAGTCTACCAGTAGTTCCAGTAGTAGTATTGACTCTCATAGCTCCTCTTCTAGTACGTCTTCTAGTACCAGTAGCTCAACAGAAATTAGGAGCAGTTCCAGTACCAGTAGCTCTACCTCTTCCAGCAGTTCCGGTCCAGTAAATATATGTATAGCGGGCGGACCAGCGGTTCCGGTTGGGGCGGATGCTAATATAATCGGAACCTGGACAAAGAATGGCAATTACTTTAACCAGAAACCGATATGGCAAAAGGGATTGTACTATCTGTATCTATGCAATTTCTATGGTACTATGTATTGGATGATTGCCTCAACGGTGGTAGATGATAATGATGTAACATGGATTGCAATCAGAATCGCCGGTGTGTCCGATGAGCCAGAAGGATTAAACGCGTGGATAGATGCACCTGGCGGCACCGATTATTACAGCTGTTACGAGGGAACTTGTCCGTAGCGGCAATGCTGGCAATTTGATAACTAGATTTGGGGGCGTTCCTGCATCTAAACTGGCTATAGGTCCTGCAAAGCCATAATAAAGCTATTTTAAGGCTAAAACCGATTACAACCCGGAGCCCTCTACATTGTATGGTCTGGCTATAGTTAGAGGTTCCTAGAGGCACACAAGCCTATTAGATCGCATCCGTGGTACCTTTTGATGGCTTACCTCTGAGATTACTGGCGCATTTTCGGCACTGTAGCAAGTCAGTCAATAATACAGTAGCCTCCACGGTTGCCATATAGCCATTTTCTATCGGTCGCATTTGGATGTATTCGTTATGTAGATCCAAGTTGATATCCTCGCCATCTTTTAAGCCCCATATCAAGCCCGGTAATTCTTTGATGTAACAAGTTTTATCCGGATAGCTTATAACAGTGAAATGCATACTTTCGAACCATTTAACCAGATTACGAAACGCTATCTCGGACACCAGATAATAACGAAATACCTCATCCCGATCTGACGTATTACTTGTAACAACATTCCCATTTTTATCCTCGCTTATCATTTGCATTTTAATCTCCTTTTATTACCCGCTTAGCCACCAAGCCATTACTAATCTGCATATCTACTTTCATTTTTAGAAACTCCTCTCTAGTGCTTGTAACTCATCCACACGATTCCCTGCCGACTCTAACATCTCAACCTTACGCTTTAACTGTTTAAACCTAAGTTTTCGATGGGCGCCTTTACGACAATTATCTTTTACCGCAGACAGGATATGATTACTTAGGATCGACAATACCTCTGTCTTAATCTGTATCGGTGTATATTGTCTCCAGAGCCTATATAGCTCCGGCATCATATCGTTATACATTGCCATTACTTGTTGCTTCATTATTTTTTTATCCTTGGTATTCATTGCTGCCCTTTAGTTGCCCAGCATTGAAAAATCTGGATCATCTTTTACATCGCCTACGAACTCTCTCAACTCTTCGTTACTTATTGTCTTGACATCGCCGGTTATATAGTCGTGTAGTTCTACCGAATTAAACGGCAGTTCCCCACGAATCTTATATACACCATATCTTGATCCGGTACTATCATTGACCGCCCGAAACGCCTGAGCCAACCTACGCAGTAGAGCCTCTTGCATCGGACGGTCTGGCTCATTCATATGTTTAAATTCGATAACTTTTATATCATCGCCGGCCGCAGAGAATCTACTAACCACGCAGTCTATGTTACTTATACTGATGCCACGGATTTGCTCATCGTATATCCACTTATTCAAGTCGCTACTAAACTTATCGCTTCGCATTTCTGTTCTCATCGTATCTCCTTATTTTGTTGTTGTATAGTCATACTCAAAAACTTTTCTTTTTCCTCTTTTTATTTACAACTTTCTTTCCCCGGAAATTTATCCGGTCGTAGTTAGCCCGGTACTTATCGCCCTGAACCGGACGAGGCTTTGAACCTTTACCTGCTTCGGATTTCATAAAGTATCCCTTGCCTGTTTAAGTCTTATTTTCATACAGACAGACGTAGGATTATTGGCTATCCTATCGGTTTTTAGTATCTGCCCGATGATATTGCCATAATTCAAACCGCGGCTTATGCTAGGAGATAGGCTGGAGATATTAATGCCTCCACCAATCTTATCAATCCTACGACTTAATACAGAATCTAGAACATCAATTACGGCAGGAGTAAGCAATGTAGTGTCTTTGATCTCTTGTAGGCATAACGTAGATGTTCCGATAACAGAATCCTCGGTATTCATTTTATGGAAATCCACGAACTCTCTACGATCCTCTTCGATATCTGTTAGTAATTCCACCCAATCCTTTCTAATCGCAGACCATCTCATTTCGCTACCCGGAGATAAGCGATTGGCATTATATATTACCAAACGATACAGGATTGAGGATATCATTAAGGTTCTAGTTTGCCTATTACCTCCCTCAATGATGATATATTTCATGGTGTCAATCCATTTAGGTGGAGTTGCTTTGGAGAATAGCATATCCTCAATAGCCGAAATTTCTGATGCGCCATGATAATCAACATCTAATTGTTCGGCAAATACGGACTGCTTATAGCGTGATTTAGGTATATCCAGTTCCGCCGTTTTGCGATCAATAGCATCCTCGATAAAAGGTCTACGAGCGTTTAGTTCTTCTATTTCGGATATTGCCGACCTATAAGTAACCGGTTTGCCACTTAAATCGAATGGATCTATGACAGCCGGTATTCCCGAAAATTTAGATACCTCAAACAGTTTGCGATACTTATTTTCTACCATATATCTCATACGATATCGTTTACATGTTTCGGTGCAATTATCGGTTACGCTTTCCCATCCCCATCCCCATCCCTTATCATTCCAGTGCGCCAACTCATCTTTTAGCATATTAGTCTCCCTTGTTTTCCTGTTTAGTCCAACTCATCCATCCACTTCATCGACTTAGGTCTTTCCGCCTCTGGATAAAGAGGCGGTGGTGGCTCTGGTATTCCCAACAATTTTCCTAGATCAACCGAACCAGAATACATAGGTTCTGGTTTCGGCTTAGATATCCAATTAATAAAGTTACTCAAAAACCATCCCTCTTTTCTTTTCTTGAGTTGAAAGTCGGTCTTTGATAGTTTACTTGATTCAATTAGAAAATCAAGTAAATTATCAAAGACCTCGGACGGTTCAAATTTATCCAGATAGCGTTCCGCATCCTTTAGTTGATTCGTATAGGTAGGATCCCTGGTTAGGTAATCTAGACTTTTAACACCGCCGAATTTAAGCATAGCAATCCATATCGCTATTATCCGGTTAGCCATTAGATTCCTGTCATCTTCTGGCGTCTTTAACCTGTTGAGTTCCCTCTGGAGTATTTCTCTCTTTTTATCGACTGACAAAACCGATTTTCCTTCTGGTCCATTCTTAAAACCTTCTTTTTCTTTTATATATGAATTACTTATTACTTGTTCCTTTGACCGCCTATCCGTTTGTTCTGTTGTATTGGTGGTAACTGCATTTGAGTCAATGTTTATAGGCAATTCTGTTTGTTCTTTCGTTTGTCCTTCTGTTTGTTCTTTTGTTTGTTCCCTGTTTATATTTTGGCTACCTAAATCATCGTTTGAACCTTTATCCATAGGTTTTTCTTGTTTGTTCTTTATTTTTAATAAAGTAGTGTAACGACCGTCCATACCTTGATACTCTCCATACTTCAAAATGGTGTATATTTTGCCATCTTTAAGCAGTCCAACTCGCTTAACAGATATCATTTCTTCTTGCTCAAAAAACGCTATTGCATCTCTTAGCTGTTGAGTGCTTAATCCGGTCTCTGCTTCCAGATCTTTGATGCTTGCTTTGAACTGTCCACGATCTACTCCGTTCTCATCCAAAGAGTAGTTAGCCATTCCGATGAGTTGCGCCCATAATGCACCTCTGTTGGCGTGATAATACCAAGACTGTTTAAATAGGCTTTTGCTTATCTTAATCCATCCATCTTTATCGCTCATAATTTCCCCCTTTTTATATCTTAGCAAGTTATACTCAGATAGCAAGACAAATTCCTCTTTTTATTTTCAAGTATTTTTCCACCAAAAAGAATGAGGCGGTAGCAGGGACTCTATCGGCAGGACTTTCTGGCTTAGGGATAGACCATGAGACCGAGTGTACTACCGCCCCAAATTGTTTTCTTTTTATGTTCATAGCTATTCCCAAGCCGTTTACATTATAACTACTTCCTCTGGTTTCCGCAACATCTTTCTACAACTATTTTTATTTCAGTGTTTCGTTCCGCCCGGCAAAGTAGTATAATGCTAGAAACAAGGGGAGCAACATGGATCCACAAATACAAGCACGTGAGCAATGGCTGCCGCTACTGTATAAGATAGCGTCCAAAATATCTATCAGTTATCCTTGGCACGACCGGTACGACCTTATACAGTCCGGTTACATAGGGCTAGATAAGTCGATGCAATCCTGGGAGCGTCAACAGGATTCCGGCAAGCCAAATAAAACAACTCTACAACAGTATCTACAGATAGGTATTAGTAACGCCATTACTCAACATATACGACAGGACTTTCTGTTAAGGCGTAAGGGCGAGGAGCGCAAGATTGCAGAAATAGCCAAAGCTAATTTTGGTGTATTCAGTCTTAGTGAAAAAAAGTTAAGAAACAGTAAGAACTGGATAGAGGAGGAGTGGGATATAGAGGATCATAATGCTATACCTCCAGACCGGATAGCAGAATATAATGACTATATCCGTTATATCAATGTATTATTGGACCGGATGACTACAATGTTATCCCGGCATTACACTTGCTCCAGTGTAAGTATTAGAGAGGTAATACGCCTCTATATATGCAGGACTCAGGTATCCGAAATAGTTATCTCTACCGGACTTAGCAGGATAAAAGTAAAAGCAATCATAGACCGATTTAGGAGGATTGCGATGCGTTATCCACAATTTAGTGAATTCGGGATTCTTAAGAAAGTAAAGATATGAAAGATCCGGACATCCTACAAAGAGAGCGTTGGTTGCCGTTGCTCTATAAAATTAGCTGGAGATATCATACCTCTTATCCGTATATAGATTTCGAGGATCTAAGGCAATCCGGATATCTGGGACTGGATGAGGGACTGCGTAGATACGGCCGAGACAGTTCTAAAGTGTTACAACCAAAACTTAGTAGATTTATATCATTTCGGATTATCGATTATATTAAAAGAAGCTATATAATGCGCCAGCCTGGGACATTTAGTTTAGCGGAGTGCCGTGATATGACCAGAGGATATTGCCATATAGAGGATGTAAGAAATAAAAATTCAACCTTATTCCAACACGCATGGGAACCTATTTGTAACCTGTTGCGTCCGGACCAAAGAGCAATTCGGGCGGAGGAGGAAATTGAGTGGATACAAAAAAGAGACCTGCTAGCCGAGGATATATGTAGTCGTAGGCGTAGATACCAGACACCTAAGCCGGTTATAAGTAAGATAATCCAAATGTATGTGGATCATTATAAGCGTCCCGAAATACAGAGGATAACCGGTTTAAAGGAGGATGAGATGCGAGTTATAATCGAGACCTTACATAAGATAGTGCAGGGCAGATTAAAGGGCAGTAAATATGTTGCCAAAAGTAAGTAAGATCCAGTACCAGGATTCGATACATTACACCGACAGCCAAGATTTTAAATGGACAGAAATTTCAGAATACACCTCCAGCTATAGTGGTAACGAGACCAGGATGCAAGCAATGATGAGGCGGTATAAAGAGTATGTATATATCCGTGTATATACAAATCAACACAAGAAAGAGGACGAGTCCGAATCCAGTTGCTTGCCGGATGATGATTTAAAGATAGTGTTTCGGTACATGAGAGCCTTGCCTAAACGGATTAGAAAGATTGTCCAGTTCAAGATAATCAGTCCGGAAATAAGTTCGACTAGACTGGCTAAAAAGATAGGAATAAACCGCGACACTTTGTATCAGGACTTTAAGTGGATACGAAGTCATCATCCGGAGCTACTGTTTTTTACCTGTCCGGGTTACAGAAATAACCGACATAAAGATCCGGTGGTGTAGATGAAAATCAAATCCAACTATGCCAGGCTAGAGCAGAATAGGAGAGTTATGCAACATAAATCCATAAAAGAATCACTAAACGGTAGTATGAAACCATTAATGATAGGCGGTAGTCTAGGTCTGGCGGTAGTAATAGGATGGATATTTCTGGCCGGACAGCGTAATCAGGAACTAACCACCTTAAAGGCTAGGCTAGACCGTATAGAACCGGTGGTAATATCCTTGCAAATTGACGGACCAAGCAATAAGTCAGAAATCATGGGAAAACTAGAAAGCATTGATAATAGACTGGTAAGAATTGAGCGACTGTTAGATGGTAGAATGGCTTCAATCCACGCAGCACTAGTTAACTGCGACACCAGATTATAGAACAGTTAGATAAGATGTCAAGTAGGCTTCAATCCACGCAGACCTAGTTAACTGCGACACCAGATTATAGAACAGGTTAGATAAGATGTCAAGTAGATAACGTAAATAAACATAGGAGGGGATATGGCGCATCCGGAACCATGGGCATATGTAGATAGCGTAATAAATAGTAAGAAAAGTAAGAATAGTAAGCCTCTAATAGCGGATAAAATACTAGATGATTATATAGCACGGTTGGAAAAAGAGAATCAACAGCTTAGGGAACAACTCAAGCTCAGGGACAGAACAGATTTCAAGCAAAAGATTGTTAGAAAGGGGAACCAATGATATTCATAGATCTATTAGCCATACTTTTTATAGGTGAACTAATCCGATGAAACGAGCATTCATTAGAGGTTTATGGGGCGTTTATGACGACTCCAACTGGATTAAAAAGATGCGGTACCGGATGGATGGCGAAATCATGTCGGCCGTCCAGAATCAGTTTACCGAAAAATTCACTACTTATGTCATGGGGGAAGATAACTACAACCTTATCAAGAAGATAATACCGGACGCCGTTTTGATATCTAAGGAACCATTCGTTTTTGACCTTGTAAAATTTCTGCATCGTAATAAAATGGAGATTATTAAGTATGCCATAGACCAAGATGGGCTCGACGAGGTAATATGGTTGGATTGGGATTGTATTCCGACCAAAAAACTTCCACCTGATTTTTGGGATTATCTGGGCAAGAAGGAGGTTTTTCAAGCGAATTTGCAGAGATATAGGCGTAATATGTGTCCTTGGAGAAGTAAGGATCAGGGATGTGTACCCAATGGCGGATATCTTTACCTTAGAGACAAGGAGTTGATTTATAAGGCTATTAAGGTTTGGGACACCATGCCTCAGCAGAACGACGAGCGGGCTTGGGCAAAACTTACAGACGATATGATGGGGGGATGGGAAGGAATTGATAAATACTGGAGAATTTTTGAGTCGGATTGTTCCATGCTGAGAAGAATGTCTCCGTATTCAGTATCCATGGTGTCCCAAAGGAAGAATGTTTGTTTCTTTCATCGGTTATAGGCGAGGACAAA
>Ga0315284_10006103_pt1 | contig 17153 bp, 25 predicted proteins | sample YL17G09_16_MG_FD_203696 | JGI IMG/M metagenome (GOLD analysis project Ga0315284, IMG submission 203696) | Sediment microbial communities from Yellowstone Lake, YNP, Wyoming, USA - YL17G09_16 | ecosystem: Environmental > Aquatic > Freshwater > Lake > Sediment | place: USA: Wyoming | collected...
TTTATTAAAAACCTATTTCGATAGTTTTTGTAAAAAATGTAATAAAAAAATATCAATTTCTTAAATCATCTCTCTTTGATCCATAACATTCTAATTTTTTATCTTTAACATTCCACAAATCTTTTACCCCTTCTGTCATATGACAATTATGTTGTTTCCCCGTTCTGCGACCAAAATCAACAATCATATCATTATGACGGTTTTTTATGATATGCGGACATTCTTTACAAGGTTTTGTCATATTTTATCTAAGATTGAATCAATATACTCTTTTACGTCTCTTAACAATTCTGAGTCGTATTTACCCTCAAAAATCTCAACCTGATAGGAATGCCATTTTGTAAATCTACTATCGTCTTTTTGTATTGTACGAGGATCTCTTCGTTTGAAGGAATCCTTTAATTTAGATCCTTCAAACTTCCATATTGTTACCCCACGATATACCCTTTTAGTTTGTTTAGTTGTCCACATAGAAACAAAGGTAATAAATTAATTTGGATTTGACAAACTATTTTTTGAATTTAAATTCGGTTTCTATTTTCCTTCTACCGTATTTTTTTTCCATCAGTTGTTGATGTAGTTCCCAATTGACTATAGATTCATTCATTGGTTGATCGTCTTCTGCCATTGCGTAAAGTTTACTTAGTCTTTTAATAATTTTGTTTGCATCATAGGATAATTGTTCACATCTATCCTTAAAGAACATAATAGGATTTTTTTCATACTTAGTCAAATAGTTGATGAATTTTTGTCTTACTTTTTCTAAATTTTCTTCATCTTCATCCCTTCCTAAAATACCACCACCAAATGTTTGATTAAATAAAGATCTAAGAGAATCAAAAGGTGTTGATGTCATCTTATCAAAAAATTCAACCTTAGTATTCACCAAGTTCATATAAAGCAATTTTAATATCATTTTAATCTTTTCGTCTTCAGACATATTTTCATTATATTCCCCAATATGATCAAGTAACCTATCAACTCTATCCATTTGTTCTTTTAAACCATCAACAAACTTTTCAAAACTATAATCCCTTATATCCATCATTTCTTTAAACGCCTTATCTTCTTTAAGGAAATTTAAAAATTGAGATTTTGTAATTTTCATTTGTCTCATTCTCGATGCAAGTTCAGTTGGTCTAACTAAACTTTCGGCCGCCTGCATAAAATAATTATACCTCATAAATTTAAGGTCAAACTCAGGTATTCCAGTCCTTATATTACCCTTAGAATAAGTTTGATATTGGGCATCATTACCAATTAGATCAGTTTGTTTTTTTTGTTTGTCATATTTATGTTTTAACTCATGAGCTAAAGTTGACTCAGTTTCAACACGATCTCGTGTGAATTTTTCATATAAATCTTCAGTTTCCCATTCATCACCAACAACAAAGGTAATGTGTAATTCAATTTCTTTATCTAAAATTTGGACTTTTAATTGTACTTTTTTATTATAGGTAAAGTTTTGTCCCATACCCATACCAGCGATTTCAGGTTTGCCCTCATACTCAGGAATATGTTCAACCATAACATGAAGATCAAGTGAATCAATATGATAATCAGCAATATTCAAATCAATGGTTCGATTAAAAACATACTCCTCTCTTTTATCATAAATCCCTTTTATAAAATACATAACTATTTCATATAACTCAGATGCAGAATCTAAAATTCCCTCAGGGACCCCTAACGCTTCGTTAAGCACTTTATATTGATTTTCTGTTAATATAATTTTCATAGTTATAAATATATTGGAGTTGCGATTTAACCCACAACTCCAACAATATCATCTAGGTGGTGATCATCATTTATTTCGGACATTACCATTCTTTTATCCATCATATGTACAATTTCAGTAATACTGTACGGTTGAAGGTTGTTTCCATCGACTCCAACATCCAGTCTTTTACCTTTACCCCATTTTCTACCCACAGGTAAGTGTACGTGACCATGAAGGTGAACAACACCTTTACTAAGTCCATTCCAACTTGCAAATGGATAGTGAGTCATTACAAAGTTCTGTCCATCAATATTAACCTGTAAGTAATCACTAACAGATAAAAACATATCTTTAATGTTATCTCTGTTGTTTTTAATGTGGTGATCGTGGTTTCCAAGAACCAAGTGAATATTTTTACATATCAATCGGTCCAAGAAAATACTAATAAACTCAAATCCACCAAACGCAATATCACCTAGCATAAGCAAAGTATCGTTCTGACCAACCTTTGAGTTAATGTTGTCAACCAATACGTTATTCATTAGTTCCAATGTTGGAAAATCTCTTGTATTATGATCAGGGACTTTTCCGTCAGATGTTCTCCAATCGGTAACACCTCGACAGATGTTTTTATGGTTGTAGTGTGGATCTGACGTAACCCACACTCTACCTGTTGTTAATATTTTATCAAATTTCATTTCTTATAATTTTATTTCGAACCTATCTTTCATTATTTGAATCTTGTCTTCAGGAACACCATGTTGATTAATTCCACCATGTCTGTTTTCAACAATAACGGTGAATACTTTATAATCAAACGTGTCAGCCATTTTAAAATACGATTCCATTTCCCAATCTTGTGTGAATGTATTTGAAACAACAATTACATTATTAATATTGGCAGTATGGTTTAATATCATCGCAGTATGAACACCATCCTGACACCATTTATGCGCATCCTTCAATTTGGTGAAATCAAATTTATATTCCCCATTATCCATAAAAAACATATCGGTCTCAAAATGAGTACCACCTAATGATTTTGCAAATGTAGATTTACCTGATCCAGGTACCCCTCTAACAATATAAAGTATTTTTTCCATATTGCAAATATACAAAAAAAAACGGCATAAAAAAAGGGAGATCACTCTCCCTCATTAAATTTATTTTTTTATTAGTAAACAGTCACATTTCCGCCAGGTGTAGTAACTTTTGGTTCCTCAATTGGTGTTGGTGTTGGAGCTGGAGTTCCACCCGTAAGTGCCAACATAACTTGATTACGTATTTCTTGATTCCACTTACAGTTAACAGTCATACTTAAACCTTTTGTGTTGTTTAAATATTGTTTAATTTGTCTCAAAGTATTACAAGTTTCTTGGTTACGTAATTTTCTTTTTCTTTCTTGTTCAGGATCTACATTACCTCCACCACCTACTACTCTACTTCTTCTACCCGTACCTTCATCTCCACCAGTCTCTCTTCTTCCTGTTCCACCATCATTTTCAGATCCACCATTACTTCTAATAACCTCTTGAGTGCCTTGTTTTGCGTCTTCACCAAATAAAACTCTTTGTGTTGATCCACCAGGACCATTCTCTTTAAAGTCAGTATTAATAACTACACTATAATCATCTATAATTGCAATAATTTTAAAGAATCCATCATTACCACTTAATTGTTCATCTGCAGTTTCAGGAGTAACTTTAATCCAATTACCAACAACATAATTATGTTTTTTACCCGAATATTTCGTAGTAGTACCAGCGGCTGGTATAGCCATAATTTTTTTAAATGTTTTCTCATCAACAATACCCGTATCATCTAATTCGGTATACTTTTTTTGGAAAGCCATTACCGCCTTTTGAGTTTCAGGACCATAACCACCTTTAGTTCCGATACCTAATTTTGTTTGTATTGCAACAACATCAGGACCTGTACTTTTAAGTGTTAATTCTCTTGTGTAATCTGTTGCTGACGGTTCTATTGGATCGGGTATTTCCATAATTTTAGTGTAAGTCGCATCATCCACAATTCCAGTAACAGGTATTCCGTTATCAGTTTGGAATTTTTCAACCGCAGCTTTAGTTTTTGGACCATAAGTTGGCGTTCCCTTATCCGCAGGTAAACCTAATTTCTTTTGTATTATACCAACCTCAGGTCCTTTAGCTCCCATTTTATATTCGGCTTCAGTTAATAGATTATATCTATAACCTTTAATATTTTCTAATTGGATACTATTGTTACTTATTCCATCATCTTCTAAATCAGGGTGTGTAGTTAAAACTACTTTATTAATATAAGGAGCTCCAGGAGCACTATTAGTAAAAACTTCGTTTACATTAGATAATGCAGCGTCATAATTCCATACGTTAGTTGATAGTGAATATTTTATATATTTATCCGTATCACAATAGAACTGAACAGGGATTTGTGAGTCGGTTTTCATTTTAACACCAACATCAGTTGCGGTATCTCCAGTACCTTGTTTTTGAACCCCGAAGATAAAACTATCTATGGTTTGATTACCCGTATCTAATTTATAACCAACTCCCTGAGGAATTTTGACTGGGGTATTTATTAATGCAGGATGTTCAGTTATACACTCATAACCCTTAAATGATACTTGACCTGCACTATTACCACCACCACCAATTGTATACTCTATTGGTTTGACTTTCCATCCTGATTTCTCCCACTCCTCCTTAGTTGCCCATCCAGACTTTTTGAAGTTGTCATCAATTTCTTTTTGTTTTGCGGCGATTTCTTCATTATATTTAATTTCACGTGTTTCTGTTTTTTTAATTGTGTTTCGTAACACCTGCAACGAGGGATTTACAACATAAATAGGATAATCATCAGTACCTACTGTTGTTTTATTCCAAAAATCATCCCCATCCGCATATCCCTTTTGTTGTGCAAGTTCTATTACCATACACCATTCTGGATAATTTAACTTTAAAATTGTTTTTTTAACTACATCTTCGTCAATATTAGTGTATGAATATTGCATTCCAATATCTTCCACCGCCTGACTAGCAATAGACTCATTTGCCACCCCATATTTTAAAATACCACAGTTTGATTTTAAAGCGTCAATAACTTTCCAACTTCTAGTTACAATTCCTTGTCTACCACCACCTACCTGTGTTAATGTTCTACTTAATTCTTGTGCCTTTGATAAACTACCATCACCTAAACAAAAAATACCATCAAGACATTGTACATTCTGTTTGTTATTTTTATCATCTTCGTTTAACAAACCATAACTTTCATTTAGACTTTGTCTAACAATATTTTTTATAAAACTATTTGTAATTCTTTTCATATCTTATCCCATTAAAGCATTTTTTATGGCCTTAAGTGTTAAAGGTCCTATTTTACCGTCAGGATCTAACCCCGCACTTTTATTTGAATTTAACCAATTCTGTATATCTGAAGTGGAATAATCTTGAGTTTGTTCTAACAAAACATTGGTTTTTACACCATGTTTGTTTAATATATCTCTGATCTCACTTTCCGTCAATTTTAATTTAGGTAACATAAGTATTGCTTATTAAATTTATTTTATTATATAAATATAACCATATAATAAAAAATAAATAAAAAAAGGGAACCGAAGTTCCCATTTTAGGCCCGACATTGGATATATGTCTGACTCCACCACCTTGTTTTTTTAAACAAGGAAACAATTATAATGTTACCAAAGCTTCGATCTTACTTTTAACTTGTTCAGTTAAAGAAACTTCTTTAACGTTTGTAAAGATAACAGAGTCTTTCAAAATCTTACTTGGGATATGTACCAAGAATGTATCTCCGTTGAAGAAACTTAAGTCTTCATCTAATACTAATGCTCCGTGCACCATCTTCAAAAAGATTTTGAATTGTGTCTGATCCATGAATGTCTCGTTGATTAAATCACCGAACTTATCATTAACTACTTTTATGTTGAAACCCATCTTATTCATATAACAAAGATACTAAATTATTTCACAATAACAAATTTTCCACCCACTTTTTTTAGTGTACCAACAAAATCATTTTTGGGATCAATACCTGACCAAAAACCAGATCCGTCAGTCCAAACACCACGTTTATTGTTTTTAAAAACAGTTTCACCTTCAAATATAATATAATCAGGTTGGTCATTTTCAGTCAAAGCGTACGCTCTTGTCATTTCTCTACTCTCAGATGGTGAGTAATTACCTGACCAATCTTGACGACATAAAAATGTTGCTTGTCCAACAATAACAGGATTTCCATCAAATGTTGCTTTCTTGTTGAATTTTTTCTTGAATGTGTGTATGTAAGTTCCCATAGTTATATAATTTTTTCTTTCCAAATACGATTTAATTCATCTTCTTCAATTCTCTGACTAAGATCAGAGAACATATTTGTTAACACCTTTACAAAACGAATTCTTTGACTCGCCAATTCAGGATTAAAATCCATCTCAATAAGTGAATCACTTAGGTGGCTATTTACCACAATGTATAAAGGAATTGAACTCATATATTTCTTATTTCTACAAATATACAAATAAAAATGACACGTCATAAAAAATCCCATACTTTTTTCGCAAAAAACATGGGATTAATATTGATAAACCAATTAATTCGTAGAAAGGAAGGGTATTGGTTGTTTTTGTGTATTATAAATACATTTTAATTAACGAAAAGTCAAAAAATTTTTGTATTTAAGATAGTATTTTTGTTAAAATCTTAAATAATTCATCATTTTTATCTACAGGTAGATCATCTATTGTAAAAAAACCACAATCTGAATGTTCATGACCATCTTGTGCTTTATCTAAATTTGGCATTTTTTTTACATCAGATTCATATAAATAGACATAAATCAAACCTTTTGGTTCACCTTCATCATCTTTCTTAGTGATAAATCCAACTAAACTTATTTCCTCTTCAATGTTAATATTTGTCTCTTCGTAAAATTCACGATACGCACAATCTTTAGGTGTTTCATTCGCCTCCAAATGACCTGTTGGAATAAACCATTTACCCGCATAAGTTTCGTGATCCGCTCGTTTACATAACAGAACTTTATTTTCATATTTTAATATTATACCGGAACTTCTATCTGATTTCATTATAAGAATATATTTATAAGTATATGGAGTTAATTGTAAATAATAATTTGTTCAATGTCAAATGTGTGATCACCAGTAAAGACATACAAAAAGGTATGATGGGTAAAAAATTTGACAAAAGTTTTGACGGTATGTTATTCATAATGAAGAGTAGTAACCATTCTTTTTGGATGAAGAACTGTATTATATCTTTAGATATAATTTTTATTAAGGATAATAAAATTACCAAAATACATAACAATTGTAAACCATGTAAAAAACCTGAGTGTGATCGTTATGCCGGTAATGGTGATATGATATTAGAACTCAAAGGTGGTACCTGTATTAAATATGATATTACCGAAGGTGATACCATTATGTTACAAGATTAATCTTTTATTTTATCTATTATTTGGTCTGAATCTCATTTGGTTTGATTTTACTGCCGACTTCGGGAATCTTAATCCTTGCCCTTGTTTTCTAGCGTTTCCTAATGACCTTGATCGTTCCGTCATTTCAACCTCAAAATTTGGTTCATATCTATCACCACCACCGTCTTCATCAATTTTTGCTTTTAAAACTCTAACAAATTCATTCTGCACCATCTTAGTAAATTTAATATAAGGAGAATCATCTGACTCTTCGTTATATTTGTACTTACCTTCAGGTGGTCTCTTAGATCTACCTAAATAACTTAAACCAGAAATGTTGGTAATACATTTGTGTCCACCACTATTTGATTGAATTAGATCCCAAGCGTTTACACTAATTGAATCTAGCATTCTCATTTCTTTATCCGTTAAATCACTGAATGGTTTTTTCATCGCCATATCAACATCCTCAAGAATATCTTCCCCATCGGTCATTTGTTTAAATTCTTTACCATATAGAGCATTAAAATCTCTGAATGTAAAACCAACTGATTGTTCTCCAAAACCTTTTCCTGATTCTGATATCCATTTTATTGTAGATAAAGGAATATCCTTATCTTGTAGTTGTCCTTTCCACTTGTTTAAGACCTCATCTTTGATGTCACCCAAGTTTACACCTTTAAGTGCTCTTTCTTTCTTAAATGGATTACAAGACGCTTGCACTAACCCTAATGGCCAAGCAATTACTATGAAGTCGGCATCAGGATTATTTCTGAATGGTGTATATCTATCATACGATCCTGGTTTCATCATACTACCACCACCATACTGAACTATAATTTTATTATCAACTTTAACATTTTTGTGAGTTTTCATTGTTTGGACATAGTTCTCTTTATTTCTTTCCAAAGAATCTACATCAGCATAATTATTTTCTTTAATCTGAGATCTGATGTTTAATAATATACTTAATAAAGATGGGTTTGCATTCATCACAATATTTTCTAAGAACCCTGGTTTGTTTTTAAATGCCAATAACAATTTATTTGCAACCATACCCATTACCATTTTGTTTCTTTGTAAGGATTGATCTTTATCTACCTTAAACAAATAGTTCATTACTTGTTCAGGACTAATATCATGTTGTGCATAATTTGCCGAGTCAACCGTAGATATCAAAGTAATATCATCAGAAGGGAATATATCTCTTGGAGATACACTTTGAGAAATTGTTTCAACGTTAGACCTTGACGATTTAAAATTAGTTGAGGTACCTTGTTCAACCCCCGCTTGTGTATCGTGGTGATCTGTATGTATAATAAACATTGGTTTACCATGAGCAAAGTCAACTAACACCGGCATCACATCACCTTCAGCATCCAATTTTTTAATTGCAAATTCCTTATCTCCGTATTGGATAATCTCAGAGTCAACCACTACGATACCATTTTGTTCTAAGTAATTTTTCATACCTAACGCAGTGGTAACACCATCCAAATCTTGGTGAAAGTATATTTTAGCCTCAGGATATCTTTTAGATAGTTCCCTGATGTTTCTTATTCCCGATTCTGTTATTAACTTTTTCTTCATAGTTATAAATAGTTTTCAACAAAAAAAAGTTTGAAATTCCGATGTTTTTATGTAAATTTACTTAAATCAATTAAAATTTATATTATGAAGGAGAAAATCACAAATTTTTTAGAAAAAAGAAAATCAACATTTAAATCTATGGGTGTTGTTATTTTTGTAGTCGCATCATTGTTGGGAGGGTTCTCAATGGGTTATTTATATAACCAACAATATGGGGTAAAGAAACCAACTATTGAAATGGTCAAAGTTAATAGGTCACAAGTTAATTTAGCAATAGATGAACATAACCATTTAATTGTAATTGACAAAACAACAGGTAACTATACTGTTTATCAAGATTCTATTGGTCTGTCTATCTTTAAACTTTACGCTAAGAACATTTATATTGACCAAACAAAATAAGAAACTATGGATATCCTTAAATTAACAAAAATAACTTATCTTGGTTTATGTGTTGGGGTATTCATATTTTTTGGTTCCGTGTTGGATGCAACAAATACAAATGATTCTATTTTATCAGGATCAAATGATTACTCATCCATTCAATCACCAACATCAATGAGAATGTATGAACTAATTGAAAAGTATAGCGATGAGTATCATATTCCTAAATATATCGCTTACAACGTTGCGTACATGGAGACAAGATATTTGGGACCCTTCCATTGGAACTATAATCCTTACCAAGAATCTTTTGCAGGTGCGGTTGGTCCGATGCAAATTATGCCCTCAACGTCTGATTATATTAATAAGGTTAATTACGGAAAAAAAAGATTAACTACAGATATTGAGTTGAATGTTAAAACAAGTATGAAATTACTTAATAGATTGTACAATAAGTACAAAGACTGGTCTATTGTTTGTGGGTGTTATAACACAGGAAGACCGATAGTTAATGATTACGCAAAGTATTGTGCAAGTAATTATAACTTTAAAAATAAGTGGGTTACTATTAATTAAAACTCACAGATGGTGTGATCACCAAACATATTGTCGTATTCGTCTTCCATCGTAATAAATACTAAGAAAAAAGAAAAACTCCCACTTGTTATAGTGGGAGTTCTTTTATTTGCTCTAATGCCTTGAAATAATTAATTCTTGTCTCAGCAATTTGTTTGTAATTTTCACTTAACTCAATACCTAACCATCTACGTTCTAATATCTGAGCAGCAACCAATGTTGTTCCTGATCCCGCAAATGGGTCCAATATTACATCGTTTTTGTAGGATAGTATTTTAATCGCTTTGGTGGGTATATCCATTGAGAAAGTTGCCTTGGTGAGTGATTTAGTATCTGCAAAGTAATTCCACTGACCAAACACAAGCTCCATAAACTCTTTCTTATCCTTCTCCTCATATACAATTTTTTTCTTTAATGTCCCATCTTCTTGTTCTATTTTGGTTGGGACTCCTTTCCATTGTGGTTCACCTTTAACTTTCTTGATGTGATGTTTCTTGTAAGCCAAGATTACACACTCCTTTGGGTTATAGATATAAGGGCTAGACGGACTCATCCAAGATCCCCAAGCGGTAGTCTTAGACCTATGTGGTGATTGTTCCTCAAGATCAACGATACCAAAGAATCCAAATCCAATTTGTTTCATTAACTGATACATCTCAGAAACAAAAAAGATTCGACCACCTTTTTTCTGACGATTGATTTCATACGGAATATTCAAGGCAATTCTCCCATCATCTTTTAGTACGTTGTAAGCTTCTGTTAGCCAATTTTTTGCAAATTTCAAATACTCATCAAATTCCACATCATCATCGTGAACATCATAAGCAATACCAACTCCATATGGTGGCGACGTACAAATTAAGTCTACAGATCCTTCAGGTAATGTTTTCATTACCTCAACACAATCCCCACTTATAATTTTTCCTGTTTCTATCATTATTTTTTTTATTTAATACTTTCTAAAAAATCCCACACATTATTTGAGAACTCTTCGTAAAGGTCCCCGTCCTTATCATCCGATAAGTCCACTATAAACTCATCAACACAAAAATCCACAATTATTCCGTGTACTTCTCCAAGTGTTTGTTCATCATTTTTTAATCCCTCATATAGATTAAGAATATGATTTTTTTGATCTTCTGTTAACTTCATCTTTATTTATTCTTTTTGTATTGATTCTCTAAATAATCAAATAAATTCAAAAACTTAGGAATTTCAACTTGTTTAGTTATATAATATTCTCTTAGTTTTGTACAATTAAGGCCATATTTCCTATCATGACCTAATCTGTCTTCAACGTATTTAACATCAACCTCTTTGTTTAAAATATAAGAAATATTTTTAATAATGTCCAAATTTGTCACTCTGAAAGTTGTTCCAATATTATAAGTGGTATTTACAATCTCATCGTCAAACATTAAATCACAAATGACTTTTACATTATCATAAACATACATCCATTCTCTAACTTGTAATCCGTCACCATAAACTGGAATTGGTTTACCTTCACCGATAGATCTTGCAATTGTTGGTAAGAATTTTTCCTCAAACTGATGTTCACCAAAATTATTACAAGTTCTTGTGATGATATATGGTAAACCATAAGTTCTATTAGCAGATAACACTAACATATCAGATGCCGCTTTAGTTGCAGAATAATATGAGCTAGACTTTAAACTATCATCTTCAGTTGCCGTATGATTAATAGAAAAATGTTCATCCATATCCCCATATACCTCATCGGTTGATATATGAATAAACTTCTTTAATTTTTTATTATTTCTTGATATCTCTAAAAGGTTAAAGGTTCCTTCAACATTTGTTCTCACAAAAGGTAAACCATTTTTAATTGAGTTGTCAACATGGGACTCCGCAGCAAAGTGAACAATATAATCAAATTCACCTAATTCTTCAGGTGTCACATCACATATATCCTTATGTAAGAAAGATACATTATGTTTAATGTTTTTTCTTTTACCCGCATATGTTAGTTTATCAACACAAAGAACATCACATTCAAAGTTATCTAATAAGTGATTTATAAAAGCGGAACCTATAAAACCCGCACCTCCCGTTACTATTATTTTCATTTTTTTTCCAATGTTTCTATATGATGTTCTAAATACCATAAGGCCTTCTTAAGATCTTGTAATTCTTTATCCGAATCTTTCTTTCCTGCCCTTGAAATATACTTTACTGTATTACCCAATGAGAAACCTAATTCCCAAGCGTCAATTACTTTGATTGCCTCATAAGGGTTATCTTCTCCTCCATAATGTTGAGGGTGGTTTACTTGTTCCATTTTTGGTGGAGGACACATACAAAGTACGTTAGCCCCACATACACATTCTTTTTCCATTTATTTTATTTTTTTTACAGGTACACCCACGTATGTTCCAGATTCCTCTATATGTTTAACCACCGCACCATTCATACCTATCGTAGTTAGAGAATGGATTGATAACTTTTCTTTAATTGTTGAATTATTTCCTAAATATACAAGGTCATAAATTCTAACATTTCCTGATACTACCGATCCTGGCATTGCACTAAAAAAATCTCCAATCACACAATCATGTCCAATATGATTACCTCTATTTAATATTGCGTGTTTACCAATTTTAATATTTGTTGTTAAAATAGAATTTGCTCCAATAAAACTACCTTCACCAATTTCAACATCATCCATTATTAATGCGGTTGGGTGTACAAATGTGAAAAATCTTACCCCCTTAGGTAGTCTTTGGATTGTATCGTACCTATCTCTTGGATCCGCAATAGCAACCATTACCTCATATTTCTCTATATCTAATTTAGATAATGGTAATGTATCATTACTCATATATTGATCATCGACAAACCTAATGAGTTTGATTCCCATTTGAGCCATCACTTCTCTTGCATGACCACCATTACCAATTAGCACCTTAATCATTGTTTATAAATGTCATATTTAGATAGATCAGGGTATGGTAACTCTAAATCTTGATTATGTCTCTTAGAACCATCCAAATTATAAAACTGACTCATCATAAGTAATCCTCTCGCCGCCAACTCAGGCATCATATAAAAGTTCCACCCTAACATATCAAAATTATCATCATGATATGAACATTCTCTTCTCCCACTAAATCGAGCTCTTTTGAACCACAACATTGCTTGATAATCATCGGTTAAAATTGCACCACCCTTACTTAACTTTAATGTTTTGTAAGGACCAGTAAATGAAAGACACATATGTGTTTTTGGGATGTACATATCCGCAGTAAACCTCAAGGCAGAATCCCATACATTACTTGGTGATAGTTGGTATGCACCTTTAATCATGTCTCCTTCAACAGGAGTAAAGTTAACCTTTAACCCTGAGTGAATAATCTCACACGGTACGGATGGGTATGTTTTTGAAGGACAGTCTATCTTATCTGTGGTTAAACTTTTCCTTATATTCTTTTCGTAATATAATGCCAAAAATAATGCGTTACTCATATTATCCAACGCAATCGCATATGGTGATCCAGTATAATCACATAGCGATCTTTCAAAATCTTCTGTTATTTTATGTACTCCGTTTGCCATAATAATTTATTTATTATCATTTATGTATTTTAATATTTCTTCCTCGCTTTTCCCCTCATTAAACATCCTATAGACATTGCGTGAAAATTCATCCGTAGACATTACTGCGTCGGCATCTAAATAAGTCATAATATCTTTAAGGTTAATAAGGATGTTTTCTTTTTTTAAAAATCTTTTGTTAAAACCCATGTTTAATCTTCTAAAAATTCTTTTTCTTTTTTCTTGTCCTCTTGTTCGATATTGTAATTTCTCGCTTGATTAATTAACATTATTGTTTTTCTCTTAAATAAAGGTAATAATGTTTCTTCAATCGGGAAATCACCTTTACTAATCATTTCTAATACCGGTAATTTTGTTTTGTTTTCAGTTTCAGAAAATGTAGTTATTATCTTTGGTATTGTCAATTTGACTTTATCATCACAATAAATTAATTTAACACTTGTCTTACTTTCAGGTGATCTTTTAGCTGCCGGAGATACTCCATACTCCCAAACATAATACTTGTTGTCTCTCTTATCCAAATGAAAGAAGAAACCTTTATTAGATAAAATTTCCTTCTTGTTTTTCCTGTATTTTGTTTCAATACTATCGTAAACTATTGTCCACACAGATTTTGCAATGTTGAAGTATTCTAACATTCTTGGTGCGGTGTATTGTAAAATCTTTGTGAATTCTTCGTACTCATCAGTTGACATCTCAGGGACGTTTTTAACTTTAAGATCTTTCACTAAAAGTTCGTCATCAACTGAATTAAATTTCTTATTTGTATAAATAATTTTCTTATCCCTGATAAGTGTTTGTATGTTTGCTAAATGTAATGATAATTCTATAAATCCAGGGTAAAGTTCCATGTTATCTAACTTTTCACCCATACGTTGGAAATATGATAGTAACTTATATTCTTTATGTTCCCTATCAATTGGCTTTTTGAACATCCAATCGGTGTCCATCACAAATTCTATTTTTTTATTTCTTGCCATTAAACATAAACATAATGATATAATTGTATTCTGTAAAGGTATTAGTCAATTCTCATGACAACAAAAGTTGAGTCATTAACTGAAACTGTATCATAATTACCGTCATAACCATTTATTACACTATAATCAGCCTCGTCAACTAAATCACGTAGTAAACTTCTTTTATCTACAAAATTATTTAAATCATCACTCATTTCATCTAAAAAACCAGCGGGGTCATCTTTAATTTCTTGTAACTTATCTTCAACCGCTTCTTCTACCTCGTCATCATTTAAGTCACCATCTGGATCATCTTTTATGTCTTGTATTTCAACATCAAGGTCTTCTATTTCACTTTCAATTTCATCTGACCTTGATTCGTTATCTGATTCATGTTCACCATCCTCATCTTCATCTTCATAATAAACTTCATCAACTTTTTTACCATTTTGGTAAATTTGCCATTTATTTTCTGACCACTCAACAATTAAAATGTTTTCCATATAATCGTTAAATTTGAAGTATTTAACACTCTCAACTTCTTCTTCCGTAAGTGGGGATCTGGCACCACATTTAATTAAATAGGTTTCTATTTCAAGGGACCTTTTTTGGTTTTGTAGTTTTTCAATTTCTCTATCTTGACTATTACTAGTTTCTCTACTAATACCATAATTGGTCGGATCATCAGTAACCCATTCACGAATCATATCTTCATAATAGTCCGCAACCTCATCACCATCAATATGATATGATAAAGTATTTTTATCAAAATTACTTAAATCATTTACTATTTCCTCATAATACTCTTCAACAGAATCATCTGCCTCACTTCCAGTTCCAACCGCATAAACATAACCACCAGTGTCATCATGTACAGATCTAAATGAGTGTAATTCATAATGGGTACCATGAGGTATTAAATCATAAACATCATTATCGTTTCTCTTAAGACTATCTATATCATCTTGAAGGTCGCTACGTTCCATATCCAATTCATCAAGAACATCAGGATCTTCCTCATTATCTATTTTTTCCTCAAGTTCCTCCATTAATCTTTCAAATTCTTTTAGGTCCTCACGTTCAGAATCACTTAAATACCCAATATCACCCTGTTGGCTCATATATTCAAACACGGCATTTGCCATTAAACCTTCGTCATCAATATCAGGATTATCTAAATTCCACACACCCTCTTCTCGTCTTTCTTCTGCCTCTCGTCTTAACGCTCTTTCTTTTTTTCTCTCAAGTTCTTGATAATATGGTGTATCATAATAATTTAAACTACCACCAACTGTAACACCATCAAAATTTACAATACCTGAGGAACGAACATTTAAATCGCCAGTCACAATTAACTCACCCAAATTAGTTATTTGTTTTAAACCTGCTAAGGGTAAGTTACCCTTAACTCTTATTTTTTTACCTCTGAAATCAGGAAATTTAGGAATGGCTTGTGCCTTATAATTAACAGACTTTAATAGATCTATATATTCTTGTGGGGTAAAATCTTCATATTCGACACTATCATCTTGTTCAAGAATAATACTCTTTATTAATCCAATTAATTCACTCTCATTAATTCTTACAACTTTTTTCATATTACAATAAATATTTAATGGTTTACAAAATATGAGTCTTATCTGATATTTATAATTAAATAAACCTAGTAAAACAAATATTATGGGATGCGGATGTAAAAATAAAGCAAATCAACAACCTGCTCAGGCACCTCAACAAGCTCCTAAACAACCAGCAGCGAATCAATCTACGGTTCAAGAGTCGGTAAAGAAAATTGTTGAGAAGTATTACAACAAAAAGTAATCGGTGATTGGTTAAAAAGTTGAGGTGGGAAATATTTTCCACCTTTTTTTATATTTATAAGGTATGAATGATATTGAAGAAATAATAGAAGAATTTAATGATGGTAATTGGCAAGCAATTTCCAAAATATTCAATAATAGGATTGAGGTATTTTTAAGTTTTGTACTTAGAAAGGGTTTAATCGATGAGTTAGACTTGTCCAACATACCTTATAATAACGTACCCTCATTTGACTTTTTAGTTAAAACAAAACTTTTAGATAGGTTTGAATATAAATCTATACCAGAAGTTCTTGAGAATGATTTCCTCTTATATAAAATACAACAGGATCCTGAAGTTTGGTTGGAATGGCTAACTAAAAATATTCTAAGGGATGTTGAGAGAAGATCGGATGGTTATTACCTATTCTTAAGAGACCGTACAGAACTTGCCGAATTATTTGATGATAGTGGTCGTGATGTTACGGCAAAAGATGTTGCACAACGTGTATTAGGTGAAGATTACTATGAAGATTTTTATGATTCAACCTATAATGTTTATGAGGATGTAATTGAAGAATTAGATGCTGAAAATGTTATAAAATTAAGAAATTATATATTCAGAGAAATTGGAAATGTTGAGTTTTCATTAGATAAATATGATTCAGATTTTTTTGAGGAATTATCTGATGAACAAGGGACTGAAGGTTATTTCATAATCAAAGAAACCGATTTAGATGAATTGATTAAGAATGAAGAATCAATGAAACAACTTCTAAATGATGATTTATCCGACTTAAAAAGTGAATTATATAGTATTCATAGTAATGCCTATAATGGAGCATATCAAAGTGAGTTATATGGTTTAATTTGGTCAGAATTGGACACACACTTTGTTGGTAGGGTAATCGACGAACAAACTCAATCAGGTGAAAAAACTAAATGGTTACAGTATGTTAAAATACGTGACTTACAAGGTGATGTGGAAAAATTTCTTTCTAATCGTTTGGGTAGTGAATATAGTGAAGATAAATTAGATTACGAGGGTAGTTATACAACTATGATGAAACGACTAATGGATGATGGTGAATACGA
>Ga0315284_10006104_pt1 | contig 17152 bp, 20 predicted proteins | sample YL17G09_16_MG_FD_203696 | JGI IMG/M metagenome (GOLD analysis project Ga0315284, IMG submission 203696) | Sediment microbial communities from Yellowstone Lake, YNP, Wyoming, USA - YL17G09_16 | ecosystem: Environmental > Aquatic > Freshwater > Lake > Sediment | place: USA: Wyoming | collected...
TAATTGTGCTAATCGACCATGGCCCCGACATTACACGACTGTAGCTGAGCCCAATCAGCACACCAATATTTGGTGACACCGACACATAGGAGCCGTTGTCTTTGATGTTGAAAACACCGTCCGGACCGGCGCCACCGTAGATAGAGACTCTCTCTTGTTTTGGTGTTACAGGCATCACAGCGGCCTGGATAGTTACTGGGGCAGGCGGCGCAACTGGGGCAGACGGCGCAACCGCGACAACCGGGCAAACCGTTGGTTTAACCTCTATTGGGGTAGGGCATGCGGGTGCTGCTGGGCATGCGGGTGCTGCTGGGCATGCGGCCCCTGTTCTATCAGTCATCACGATCGGCTGTGCGGCGGCCACTTCGCGGGCCTGCTTGAGTTGAGTGCGGGCCAAGTTCAACCGCTGCTTCTCAATGGACAATTCGTACTGTAGCTTGTGAATCTCTAGGCTTTGCTCGATGATTTTGCGGCGAGCATCCTCAAGAATACTGTTCTGTGCGAGCGCTTTCGGCGCTAAAATCAAGCACAGTACAATTAAATACTTCATTTGGACCTCTCCTTGGTGATCATATCCCAAAAGTCATTGAGACTCACTTCAACTACCTCGAAATGCTCTACTTCTTTTCTCAGGTCTGCCATACGTTGCTGCATCCGTAGATATTCAAAGATCGTCACCATCAATTTGGATATGAACCGCTTACACTTCTTCCTGCGAATTCGCCGATTGCCAGTGAATCCACACAGTAGTGCGATTTGATCGACGTGGCTAGCGTCGATCAACATACGTCGCCCCTCAAACGCCAATTTGGCGTCAGTCAGGACTATCAGCACCTTTCTCATATTCTCTGGTGTCAATGTTCACCTGAATAAAGTCCAGACTTGCTTTAGTCTGGAGGGTGTATACTAACTCTTGGTTATTGTCCGAGATTCGCACCGTTTCTGGATCGATGCTTCCCACCGACTTACCTGGAACGTCAAACCGTTCCAGGTCTCCACTCTCCAGCCAATTTATACCCTGAAACAATAAAGTAGCCTTGAGGTACTCTTTAGGGGAAACCCCAGTGCCGGCCAGACTAGTCGCCCGGTCCATGACACCACCGACGTTCTCGCCAACTTCCTTCAGGCTCTCACCTGTCTGATCAATAGCCAGTGCGATAGTAGCACTGATCCTATCAAGCAGCAGGTGCTGTTTGCCTAGCAAAATCAACCATTCGCCGTAGTCTGGGTTATTGGGCAGTTTCCCATTTTTAACCATCGTCAACAGATCATCATCAGTATGTCCATATTGCTGGCGTAAAGCGGCTAGTCTGGACTCTTTCTGCTCATTTGTTACCACGAGTATTCTCCTTGCCGTCATCAATGAAAATTAGCTCATCCATAGCCCTGGTTATGGCGACGTACAGTATGTTCATTTCCTGTTGGATTTGCCAGTCCTGCTTAGCCATTTTGGACGGCATCAGATATTTGTTTAAAATGAACACTTTAGGTGCTTGCATCCCTTTCGCACGGTGAACGGATGACAACCTAAGTCTGCCGTCTGCGCCGTCACCGAAAAGATTTTCGATCTCCCAACATAGTTCATCAACTGTCTCAACATCTGCAACACTCAAAAATGTGGTGACTATGTCGTGCTTTTCATTGACTCGGTCAAGGTCCGCGTTCGGGTTACGCTTTAGCGCTTTACGAACCTCTTTCTCCTGCCACATGTCCATCTTGTTGCCAAGATCTTTAAGACTAATTGGCCGTAGACTTTTAATTAGCTTGACTAGTTCTACTCCAATGGCCTTTCCCACAATGCAACATTGAACCTTGGCACTCCACAGTTTATACGCCAAGTCAACTAGAGGCGCATTGTTTCTGCAAATCACCAAGTCCTTTTGGTCAAAGTCTGTTGCTAGAAACTTGGTGCCCAAATTGGTGATTTTCCCCTCTTTGGCATCGGGCTTAGGTAAAATCTCCGGAACAATTTGCTGGGCGAGTCGAATCACTGATAATGGGCAGCGGTAGCTTACTGGCAAGTCAAAGGTAGCACATTCAAATCGATCACGCATTTCATAGAGCGATGCACTAGATGCGCCGCGCCAAGCATAAATTGCTTGCCGGACGTCCCCAATTCCAACAAATCTGGTAGCTGGCCCAAACGACCTGGCTATCACCTCTTGCTGAATGTAACTGACGTCCTGAGCCTCATCCACCAACACCCAGTTGTAAGGTTGGAAACGGGCACCATATATGATAGGCATATAAAACTGATCATCAAAGTCAATCCAAGTCTGCTCAGCAATGGATTTGACTAAGGCCTCCTTGGCTATTTCGATGATCTTCTCATCCTCAGCTTCATCATCTGCATCGATCTGGTTAAGCATGGCATACCAGTTATTAGGACTATCCTCGATAAGTGAGAATAGCCCCGAACCGGCCTCAGATGGGACGATCCCTACAGCTTTAGCCAGGCGACATAAGTCTGCCGCTGGTTTACTGTACATTCTGCCATATTTATTAACCGTATCTACCAATGTTCTTGATTTACTGGCATCAACATTGAGTTTGGCACCGACGTGCCTGCCCCAAGTCTGGTGGCCAAGTGAATTAAGCGTTCTGATAGAGCTGATAAGATGTGGATGAGTGGCGGCTACCTTGGCCTGAAGTGCGAGTTGAACGCTTTTGTTGAACGCCAAAAACACGATAGACTGCCCACTAGGCAGAACTTTCAATGATTCAGCCAGCGTCGTGGTTTTGCCAGAACCAGCTTTGGCATCAATGATAGCGTTGCCACGTCCGCTCTTAACCCAGTCGAAAAAGGCTTGCTGATATTCTGAGGGGACAAACGTGCTAACTGGAATTGGAGCTGCCCGTTCTCCCATTTGTGGGAGAACGGGCATCTGCGACTTCCACCTCGGTATTTCGGCAGTCATGTTTTCTGCTTTCCTGGGCTTGCCAAATTCTATATCCGTCTTTGCATAACTCATGCGGTATTTCTGCGTATCGGCAGTGGTCACAAGTTTTACAATGTTCGGACAGGGTCCCAGAACTCATTCACTGCCCCAGCAGCTTTTTCAGGCTGTTGTATTTAGTGGCATTAACCGTCTTCCAGTCGTCTAAAAGTAGACCGCCTGTGTCACCAGAGTTGGGATTGAGCGCCCAAAAGAAGAAGTTTTGTTCCTTATTGGCAAGCAGGTAGTCAATAAGTGCATCCTGGAGCGGTTTATCCTTAGCGTCAAATTTACCGCCAAATTCACCAACAACCACATTAAATCCCTGCTTATACAGATGACCATAGTGTTCATCCCAAATTGCCGGCATGTTCTTTGGGAACTCGCCCACATTAAAATATGGCTGATTGTATACCGATGGACCGTATATATGTGGGGAGTATATCAGCCTTTCTCTTGGTAGATTTGGTACAACGGTGGAAGCCTCAAACAAGTTTTCTCCCCAGAACGCGGAATCGTGACCTGCCGTGCTATCGTTGCCTACACCTTCCACAAAAATCAACAACTTGGGGTTAGTCTGCAGAACAGCTTGACCAGCTCGCTCCGCCATGGCGGACCACCGGGCCCATGTTAGACCATACGGTTCATTAAATAAGTCGATGCCAACCACATTCGAATATTTTTTGGCCAACGTTGCCAATGCTGTGAGGTCCGCTGTCCACGCGCTTTCTGTGTAACCTGAGCATGACCCAACGCCTGGACCAGGTTTATCTGTAGGGGATTGGTCTTTAGAACATTTATGAAGGTCCAGCAAAACATATACACCCTTGGATTGGGTATATGTTAAAAACGCATTCAATTCGTCTAATGGCGTTGCATAACCATCCACACTGGACGAACTGGTGAGCGTCTCAGCGACCACTGGAATTCTAAATGCATTGAATTGTAACGAAATCATCTGGTCAACAAAACTCTGCATTGTCCTACCGGTCCATAACCCATGCAGTTTTAAGTCAGAATTTTCTAATCCAAACCAGTTAATCCCATGTAAATGAATGGGGTTTCCATCAGAATACAATTGCCCATCAACGGCGGTAAACCCGACTTTTGATGTTGGTGCCGGGCTTGGAGGGGGCGGCGGGGGCGGGGGCGGGGGCGGGGTCGGTGGGTTGGACGGGGGAAGACCAGGGCCTGGATTTGGCTGTGTTGGTAGACTTGGTGCAGGGCTAGGTGGTGACTCCGGGTCTGCTGGGTCTGCTGGTTTAGATGGTGCTGATGGTGCTGATGGCGATTTCGGCGCGAGTGTTTGCGTCCTAGGTACGCAAGCAAGCAAAGGAAGTGAGGTAAATAACACAGACGTTAAAGTCAACGAGCGCATATAACCCCCTCATAATTAACGAATCGGTGATACCAATCGACTAGACTACCAAGCCGTGCTGTACAACTTAACCTTAAAGAGTGATTTGGTCCATGACAATCATAGTATGTTCAAGCACTTATTAGTCCTCCAGGTAAATGAAGTCGTCGTGGTCGGGGCCAGTGCCGACCATCACCACTGGCAAGCCGGTTTCAATTTCCAACTCTTACCAAGTTTGTAATTTCTCGGACATTTAACCCTCAAGATTGATTTTGATCCATTACAATCATATCCCCAGTCTTGGCGCCCGTCCCGATTAGTGCAGGTGCATAACCGGTATCTATAAACGGCTTTAAATAGTTCATGACAGACTTTGTTAGACCAGACAATTGTCTAACTCCAGTAATCGTGTGATCAGCGTAGTTTACAAAGTTGATGCAAGTGTGTACCGGATAACTTGTTTTGTTATATTCGATCGCATCTAAATAGTTGATAACCGATGGTGTAGCCACCTTTCTAGGTAGGCCGGTCACACTGGTCAACTCCAGAATCGGTGTCGGAGATCCAGATATTTTGGTCAGTTCCTCCCAGGACAACTCCTGTTGGTCTGGATACCAACCACCTGAATTACCCTTAATAGTTTCGTAATCGTAGGCCCCTGACTGAACCTCCACCCACTTTAGATGCTTACCAGTGTTTCTACACACAAACTTGTCATTGTTAATTCGAATAGGGAAAAGTCTGGAATTCAGAATTACCGGACCAGCCACCCAAGGTGGCAAAAACATATCAGATAGGAATTGCGATGTAGTTACATTCCTGCTTGTTGTGTATCCGACAAAACGCGGATGATTCAGCGACAGGGGGTACCCTTGAGCAATTTCGCCAAATCCGCTTTGGCCTTGCTTAAGGCGTGCTAGAATCTCACCACCCACGTCGCAAATCATATCTTTAAGTTCAGGCACATCTTTGGCATACAGAGCGTCGGATCTCCGGAGGGCTTTCCTGACTGTTGCTGCGCCTACACCGTGGCATGTTGACCCTCGCTTCATGGTTCCGGAGTGCTTGTTAGGAACGCCGTCCAGGTCAACCTCTCCACGTTCATACGCAGAATCTTTGTCCTGCAACACGGCAGTGAGTGGTGAGATACCAATTTTGGCTCTGGGGATGTTGTTGGCCTCAATCTCCTTTCGAAGAGCTGGCAACTCTATCATTGCACCAGATCCAAGATAGACTTTTTCGAGTCTGTCGTGAAGATATGAGAACGAGTTCAACGTTTGATAGAAGAACTCACGCCCGTCGTCGAGTCTAGACCAATGGCCCGCGTTCGGCCAAAATGTGTTACACCCAAAGGTCCAGGCGTCAGAGTTTTCTGCCACAAAAGAAGCAACCTTTGCCTTGCCGCTGCTACCGAAGGTGCTGTCCATCAAGATGGTAATTCTGCCAGGTGCAAACATATGATTCAAGGTCATGGGTTCCCTCGTCCATTGCAGGCAATTGTTACGTACTTGGCCAGTTTGTTGTCAGCTTCTTGTTGCCACCCAAGGACTTGATCATGGCCTTCCTGCCATCCTCGCCCACCACCCTACGGAACACTTCTAGGGCAACATCCTCATCGACTTTGCGATACACCTGGCTCATATGCAGTCCTCCCAGACTCAGATGGGTTTTAGAGTCTACCAGACTTACTTTGAATGGATACTCAAAACTAATAGGCGGGGATCATGGGCAAGACTTTTCTCCGACTCACGAACGAGCATGGCAAACGGGTTTTACTTGCCTTCTCCACCATCAGCAGTATCGAGGAGTCAGAGGGCGGCTGTGTGGTGTGGTCCAATGGCAAGCAGTACACGGCAACAGAAAACTTCCATGAACTCTACAACCTGCTCAGGCCGAAGACTTTGTTTCTACTCGATGCCAAGGGCTAGTTGTTATACCGCATGGGCGTCCTGATAGATTCATCAAGGGTCTGCGGAACGGTCGCCTGTTCCTTTTCTTCTTCGTCACCGGATATCATGTCCCTGGGCAAATAAGAGTTCGGCTCGACAAAGAACGAATCACCGTCGATGGCGATGATCTGACCGCGTTTATCAACGGCCATAGCTACGAGGGTATAATAGCCAGAGTATTTGAAATTAAGAGCCACCTTGAACGCGGCCCCGGAAAATGCATTGACTGGTACTAACCGGCCGTTGCTCATACGCTGATATAGCAGTATCTTGGCAATGGTGCCAGTGGCAAGCCCCCCAAGAAAGCAATATTTACCAACTTTTGGGAAGTTACATCTGGAAAATTCTATGGCGTGGGAGTCGGCGGAAAAAACTTTAAAGTCCGGGTCGATGTTGGTGCCGCCGGTGATATCGACGGCCAAAACTGGGCTAGCAAACACGCACATAAGCAAGCCTAGAAAAACCTTCCTCATAATCCGTCCGCCTCTTATTGCAGTGTATTAACTACAAGTTAAGAGTGCGAGCAAACTAATTAGGTGGAAAAATTGAGATAGAGCAGCCACCACCAAAGTCGGTAGAGCAGGTCATGCACACCATAATGCACTTGAACCCCGCGAATGGAACATCTCCACATTGGAGGGCGCACCAGGTTTTGGTTTTCTCTGTTGGGTCAGATGGTGGGGCAATAGGACCCTTAGTCGCCTTTTCCATTTGTTGGGTCAAGGCGACGTGCTTTACCGAGGATATCTTATAGCCGTAGCCACCAAGAGACACAATAACTAGTCCAAGAGCCACCAAGATTTTGTTTTTTAGGTTCATGCTGTTTCCCTCGCTGGAGTGAAGCATTCACAGCACTCGACATCGTGCGCTGCAATAACAAAACAGTCTACATCGTTACCGTGGACGGAACAGTTGCCTCTTACCACCAGCCCCCGAGTTTTGTATTCCCATTCGCTGGGAAGACGGTTGATGGCTGCATTGACGCTCTTTTCTTTATCCCACATCATTGCCCCTCCGGTAACTCCGTCCCACACCCTGGACAGAACTCTGGGTCATAGCCTATTTCGTCTTGAACTTGTAAAATAGCATCTTTGCATTTGGAGCACATCACTGTACTCCATCGAGGCTTGAACACCACGTCAGCTGATACTCCACGCCCACCAGACTTCGCCTTCGGCTCCATAACTACTCCTGGAATATCATGTGGTCTCAAAGAATTCAGCGACCGTTCGGATCAGTCTTTTACGCTGGTTCGGCTCGATGGGCGACAGGAATCCTATCAATTGTGATAGAAGTGTGGTGGAACTGCCGACATCCACCAGTGCTGGCAGCCGCGAGATCTGCATATCCTCAATCACATCACGGACGCCTTGGGACACTGCCTTCTGGATCGATACCGGCGCGGGCTTAGCCTCTTTCGGCTCACCCATTACCGAAATCTTGGCGCTGAGGTATTCGCCATAGTCAATGCCTAACATGCTACAGGCGAACTCATCTGTGCAGCCATTCATTTCCAGCATTTTGACCTGCACAGCATCATAGATCTCGATGGGGGTCTTGCGCTTCCTAACTCTGGTGATTGCTTTCGGCTGCGGAACGGCTGCTAACATTCGGATCTGTCCTCTATTTTTGGGTCCATCTTTTATTGTACCTCGCGCCGCTGCCGCCGCCGCCTCATAGCGTGTCACCATCGACTTCATATTGAGGACTCGGATTTTCCGCACCATATTTGCCACGTTCTGGGCATTGTACCCCAGTTTTGATGCAGCCTGAGTGGCTGTGATACGTATGTTGTTATGCACGGCTTTATCAAACTCAGCGACCATTCCCTCATACATTTGCCGATACTTCTCGGACAACATCAACCGTGCCTCCTGACTATTTTTGAGATCCTACTGTATGGGTATCTTATCATGCATAGCGCAGTGTGTCAATGCGAGCCATGTAGTTACCTTAACCCCAGGTCTAGAACACTGCTGAGGGCTTGGATGAAGCTTTATACTGGCGACTGCTTGGATGTGCTGAAAACGCTGCCTGACAACTCTGTGGTAACATTCAAAAGTCTAATTGCCCAAAAGTGCCACTGTGGGCAGGTGTTCTTAGTACACAAAAACAGGCTCAAACATGGTCGCGGAAAGACGTGCAGCAAAGCGTGCCAAAGCGCCCTATTTTCAAAAGCTGCCGCACCAAGGCTGGTTTTAAATTGCTGTGTCTGCAAGACAGAGATCCTTAGAAAGGCCTACCAAGTTGTATCCAGACATGCCTTTTGTTCTCGTAACTGTCAATATCAAGGCAGAAAACTTGGTTTTATCAATCGCCGCAAACTAAGACCACAAAAGACCTGGCGACGAAAGAATATTTGCCAACGGTGTGGGACTCAGTTCGTTTGGCGACACGCTGGTACCGAAAAATACTGCTCAAAGAAATGTTCTCATGAGGTTATGAGTGAGAATGCCAGAGGCCCTAATAATTATTTCTATCGAAACGGGTCTTCCAACACCAAGCGTAGTTTCCGTGGATTTGAATGGGACTCGATCAGACACCAAATATACCGCCGTGATAACTGGTCGTGCCGTAAGTGTGGAATGAAGTGCACCAAATTGTCTATAGCGTGTCACCACATCACCCCTTATAAGTACACCCAAGACAACAGCCATGACAACTTGCTTACTATGTGTAGTAAGTGCCACAATTTAGTACATCGCAGACCACTGGACCATTCACAGTTTATCCAGATTCCAGAGCAGGAGCTGAAATGCGCGTAATACAGGGTGATTGCCTAGAAGTCCTCAAAATATTACCGAACAACTCCGTAGACTCCGTTGTTACTGACCCGCCGGGTCAGTTTAGATTCATGAATGTCTCTTGGGATGAGGAGCCGCCAGAGGGGTCTACCCAATGGCTCACACAAATTTTTGCAGAATGCCTCCGCGTTCTTAAGCCGGGTGGGCACGCCTTGGTGTGGGCACTACCTAGACTATCCTACAAAACCGGTCAGGCCCTTGATAACGCTGGTTTTGAGGTAAGGGATTGCATCACGCATCTTTTTGGAACTGGGTTTCCGAAATCGTTATCGATAAGTAAGGCGATAGATAGAGAGGCCGGCGCAGAGCGACCGATTCTGGGTGAGCACCCGCAGCCAGCCGGCAACAAAGCTGGATCGGCGTCATACATGATGGGCGTTAATGGTATGCCAGAAACCGCAATGATTACTGGTAACGCTACAGATGAAGCCAAGAAGTGGAATGGTTGGGGTACGGCGATCAAGCCCGCCAGTGAGCACTGGTGGCTTTGCCGCAAACCTCTCGCTGAAGGCACGGTCGCCTCCAACGTCGTCAAGCACGGCACTGGTGGGCTCAACATCGATGCGTGTCGCATCCAGGCTGACGACCACGACAAACTGGTCAAGAACTGGACCAACCGCAAAACACCATCGGGATTTGCTGGTGGTCTGTTCGACGGCGGAGAACAAAGCGCTGAGGCCCAGCAACAAGGCGCACCAACCGGGCGGTTTCCAGCCAACGTCGTGCTAACTCACCACGACGAGTGTGCAGACCAGTGCGATGAGAACTGTCCTATCCGCATGCTTAACGAACAGACCGGGCAACTGGGCAAAAGCACTGGAACGTCCAGGGGCAGCGTTGATAACGTCGTCTACGGTAAATACAACAAACTGGACAAAACCCAGTGCGGTTACGGCGACCGAGGAGGCGCGAGCCGGTTTTTTGCCACCTTTAAAAGAACGGAATGTGGATCAAAGTCAACAAAGGCAGATGATACGTCTGTTGGAAAGAGCCTGGCGGCAAGCGGCGACAGCGTCTTGAGAACCGATATGTATGGGAGAAGCATTTCGGACCAATTCCGCATGGGCACCATATACATCACAAGGACCTCAACCCACTCAACAATGATGTTTCCAATCTCGAATGCATCGAGCCTGGAAAACACGCACAGTTGCACAATCACCTGCGAGGGGACCTTAAACTCATCGATGGAGTTGAGCACAAAAAGTGTCAGCATTGTGAGTTCTACAGAAGCCTTGATAACTTTCGACGGCGGGGCGACTCAGGTCATCAAGGGTACTGTAACAATTGCGCCAGTGAACAACACGCAGAATACGGCGCTGAATATATGCGCAACTGGCGAGCCGAGAATTGGGAACATCACACTTCCTGGCGCCGAGAAAATTACGCCAAAAATGAACGCATCAACGCTCAGCGCCGGGCCAGATATAAGGCGTAGATTTTTCTACACGGCTAAGGCCTCCAAGGCCGATAAATCTGCCGGAGACCTCAAGAATACCCATCCGACCGTCAAAAGCACTCAACTGATGCGCTACCTAATCCGTCTTATCACGCCTCCTGGTGGAGTAGTTCTAGACCCATTCGGCGGTTCTGGATCGACCGGCGTGGCAGCTGGAGAGGAAGGTATGGACTGCATCATGATCGAAATGCAGCCGGAGTACGTGGAAATCGCCAAAAAACGGCTTGGGCTCACTGAGGGGGCTGCCGATGCGACTGTTTAATGGCGACTGCCTAGAGGTCCTAAAGACACTGCCCGATAACTCCGTGGACTCGATGGTTACAGACCCCCCTGCAGGTATCAACCTATTGAATGCGGCCTGGGATACAGATCATAATGGAGACTGGGTATCGTGGATGACGTCTGTGATGAAGGAATGCTTGCGCGTCCTGAAACCTGGTGCACATGCCTTAATATGGGCACTACCACGAGTTTCGCACAAAACTGGCACCGCTCTGGAGGACGCCGGCTTCGAAATTCGCGACGTTATCACTCATCACTACGGTACTGGATTCCCGAAGAACTTAAATTTGTCCATTGCCATCGACAAAGCGAATGGTGCTGAGCGCAAAGTCGTGGACTCCTATATGGTACCCGACCAGACCGGTGGGAAGCGGGCTGCGCGTTCGGCGGTGGCAGATTCTCTTGGTATAACTATCGACAAATTTGATAGGGTTGAACACAGCATCACAGAACCGTGTACTGATGAGGCCAAGAAATGGAACGGTTGGGGCACCGCTCTCAAGCCGTCTACTGAAATGTATTGGTTAGCACGTAAACCCTGCAGCGAAAAAAATATTGCTGCCAATGTGCTCAAACATGGCACCGGTGGTATCAACGTTGATGCTTGCAGAATCCCAATGAATGGCGAGAAGAACCCAAGTATCGCTCGTTATAACTCAGCGCCACAAAAGGGCGCCAACGGTTGGAGTCACGTCAACCGTGGTGGAAACTTCGACGCTGTGACCGAGACCAGCATGAACCTGGGGCGTTATCCTACCAACCTGGTTATCTCTCACTCTGAAGACTGTAAACTAGTTGGCGCCTCATTGGAATGCGCCGAGGACTGCGCCGTGGCCGAGTTAGATAAACAAAGTGGAGTATCTGGCTCCGGCAGCGGAAAAGCGAAGATCTCCTCTGGCGTTAAGTCAGGTAGTGGGTCCTGGCAGCAAGATACTAAAGGCGGAATATTCAAGCCAGGGGCCGTCAATGCTGGCGTCCGCGATATAGGCGACCGTGGGGGCGCCAGCCGTTTCTTTGCCACCTTTAAAAGAACGGAATGTGGATCAAAGAATATAAAGGCAGATGATACGTCTGTTGGAAAGAGCCTGGCGGCAAGCGGCGGCTTGAGCACCGATATCTGTGGGAACAACACTTCGGACCAGTTCCTCCTGGACACGATATACATCACAAGGACCGCAACCCACTCAACAATGACCTTTCAAATCTTGAATGCCTTGAATCAGGCGTGCATCTGCACGGTAGAATGCGAGGGAGCTTTAAGACCACCGATGGAGTCGAGCATCGAAAGTGTCAGCATTGTAAGTTCTACAGAAGCCTTGATAACTTTCGACGACGGGGAGACTCAGGTCATCAGGGGTATTGTGACGACTGCGCCAGTAGAGAGTTTGCAGAATGGCGTGTCAACAACCCGGAATATGGAACCGAATACATGCGCGGCTGGCGAACCGAAAATCGAGACCACCGCAATGCGTGGGAGAGAGAATATCTCTCCAAAAACCGAGAGCGTATCAACGCTCAGCGCCGGGCCAGATATAAGAAGAAATAGGTTCTTTTATTGCGCCAAGGCGTCCAAGTCTGATAGAAACCGGGGCGGGGCCGATAATAAGCACCCTACGGTTAAGAGCACGCAGCTTATGCGATACCTGGTTAAACTGATTACGCCGCCTGGTGGAATTGTTCTCGATCCGTTTACTGGTTCAGGCTCAACTGGAGTTGCGGCCAAAGAAGAAGGCATGGACTTCATCGGCATCGAACAACAACCAGAATACTGCGAAATCGCGAGAACACGAATCGGTATTCTACAAATCCCTGAGGAAAACACAAATGCTGACCCAGGCTGACAAAAACGAAATCCTCAAAGACTTTGCCGAATGGTCTGGCGGCTATCACCCCAGCGAGACCGATGACGTTGAAACTTACATCGAGTTAGCGCTAGACAACAAGTTCCAAGACCGTGCAGACGAGGTTGCGGAGTGGATGATGTCCGACGAAGAGTCAAAACGTTATGAGAAAGAGGAAGAGTCCAAGACCCGAACCAAATACGATGAAAAGCTGAAAGGCGATCCAAACCGCACTGGATCCAGACTGAAAGTCAAGGCCGGATCTAAAGTTGCCATCAAAGAGTTAGGCAGTTACTACTGGGTTGACGACGGTGTTCTCTGGTGCGCACCAATGAATGCTGACGGCACAATGGACACGTTCGATGGCATGCATTGTCCAGTGGAAACCGTCAATGCCAAAGATCTGAAAATCATCAACGATGCGCTTGGCACCCATTTTCACCTAGAAGACTTTAGCAAGGTACGGGGCGCCTCCGACGAAGTGGTACGACTTCTACAAAGACATGGCAGAAGTAGTTGGATGGGACACAGACTGGTGAAAATCTTTGCGGAGTTTGACGATTTCCAACCAGCCACGCGCCGCTGGTTGAAAGGCTACATCAACGCCAGCAAACAGTGGGACAACTACGAGAAGTGGAAAAATCCACCGATCGAGGCTCTCCAGGACTTTGAGCACCTGGGCCTAGACGAAGCCACGACGCTCTATCGCGGCGTGTACTGGCCAGAGGCGAAAGCCCTTTTGCATGCTTTGAAACTCAAGAGCCTGCCAAAACGCGGTGATGAATTCCTCTATAACGATGAGCATGTCAGCTCCTGGTCTAAACGCTTGCAGTCGGCGATTAACTTCACCAACGGCGAAAAATATTTTGTGGTTTTGACCTACACTGCGGACCCTAAGGAGAGCTTCCTAGACTTGACCAAGGTGTACGACTCAGACACTGACGGCTATATCAAGTCCGAAGAAGAGGTACTGCTCAAGCCAGGTAGGTATAAAGTCAGAGTCGAACGCATTTCGGACGCTATGATTGATGACTTACGTCAAGCAAACGAAGCCCATATGAACACCACGGCGGAAACCAACGAGAAATTATTGGTTGACCTCAGCGAGGTCTATAACGAAGAATACTCGGACACGGCCCATTACTATGGAACCATGAGTTTCAGTTTAGGTGGGAACAAGGGGTCTCTAGACGTTGACGGCATGACAGACAGAGGTGGCAACCACTTCGATGAGTTGCACGAGTTCGCCTGCAAACACTGGAAACTCAGCGAGGATGAAGAGGATGAGTTGCTAGAGGTCCTGACCGAAGAACTCGACTGTGGGGACAAGGCTGAGGTTCTGTGGAATGGCAAAAAGTTCAGCGTCATCATGAAGAAGCGGAGTCCGGAGAACACAGTCCATGAGGACGAGGACGAGGATGAGGACGAATAACCCAGCCCCGCATACCTAAATTATGGGGAACAACCTCATTACTTTAGGACGGTGCTATGCAAAAATTTCTATGGCTTGTGTTCGCAATCCTTATCGGGATTCGAGTCACTCAAGCCTGCAACAACAATCCAGGGAACAACATCCCGACTCCGTCCCCAGCCCCAGCGCCATCCCCGGTGGATCCGACACCTAGCCCCACGCCGCCAAATCCGAGTCCTACACCGTCACCGAGTCCTGGGTCGGACCCGGTAGGTGCTACTGATTTCGACACGTGGTGCTTAAGGTCGGCTCTTACTAAAGCCATCCAGGGCTACGGCAACAACGACTTTTCGTCGTTCTGCACAGCAGGCGCGGCCACCAACCTGCTCAAAACGACGTTGATTGGCACGGCCTACAACGGCACTGGCACGCCAAACCTGACGTTTATTGAGCCAATCGCCAGTGATGGCGCCAGCAAAACCACGCACGGATACTTCGCCAGCGCCATCAAACTACCGATCTCAGCGCAGAGTTACTTCCAAAATGTGGCACCACAGGTAGCTACCCCGCAGTACCAAACACAACTTGCCCAGGCCAACGGTGCAACTTTAACCAATTTCCAAGTTCTTAGCACCTTTGCTAACGATGGACCATACGAGATCCAAGGATTCACTCTCCACACCGTTATATCCAAAACGGTGGTAGTCATTGACGTGACACAAGACAGTATTGTTAGAGTGGACGACCACGACCTGGCCAACAATGCTAAACTATACCTCTACACCCAGGTGTTTCAGTCCGGCGCCCAAATCGTCAAAGACTTCCGAATCCTCTCGGCTGGTATCCAAGTCGGCAATGCCGCCTATCTATTCAACTTGACTCGCGTGACGGTTGATAACAAAGGGTTTGCTAAACAGGCTGAACAGGAACTGCTAAAGACCGCTCAAAGCTTAATCAGCACCATCTTTAGCATCGCAGCTAAGGCCCCTACAGGAAACCCTGGAACGCCCAGCCCTGGAACGCCCAGCCCTGGAACGCTAACTTTTGCCTCCGACATCAACCCAATTTTGCAAATCAAATGTGCTAGCTGTCACAGCGGTGGCAACGGCCTCCCCAACTTCGCTGAGAATGAAGCAGCCTTCAAGGCACTGAAGTCGAAAGTGGTCAACTTGATTAACACCACGAATCAAGACTCGGTCATGCCGCCGCCTGAGGCTAACAACCCGCTCGCAGCAGCTGAAAAAGCCAAGATCAACAGCTTCCTTGCTCAGTAGAGGTTGACGTGAGACAGCTCCTGGTAACTCTTTGCTTCTGGTCGTCCAACACCTTCGCACAGTCGATACTGCCAGAGGGTGTTGGACTTATTCAGGTCGGTGAACGCCATTTTGCCAACCAAACCAACGGGTACGACGACGGTGGAACATATGGCACTCTGGCGAACACCTTACCAGGAAATCTGGCTGGCACTTTAGATCAATTCGACTTAGGAATTACCATCAACGCCCAGATCGATGCCACGATTCTGGGCGTTGCCTATGGGCTATCACCTAGTTGGACAGTGTTCGCTGGGGCGCCATATGTTCAGGCCCATATCAACGCCTCGTTGATTTACAACAACGCCGATCATGCCACTATCGACAACGCTATAACCAATCTAGGCTACGCCCCACTGGGGCCACTGTTCCGCACTGGATTCGGGGATACCATCATTGGTGCCAGAACCGTGCTTCACCCAGGTGCCTTCAGCATCGAGATCGATCCGACCCTTAGCATCCCTACTGGCTATACTAAAGATCCAAGCATTCTGCAGGACGTCAGTTTTGGCACCGGATACTTCACTTTTGGCCTGGCGGCGACACCCAAATATACTGGCAGCAACCTCCATGCAGAGATGCCGCTGAGTTATAAGGCCAGCCCAGAGGGCTATGAGACAGTGCGTCTACCAGATGACCAATGGGCGCTGTCTGATAGGTCCCACCAGAAAATCGTCGCTGTTTTCCCAGGCCAAGAGGTTCAAGGCGGTCTTGGCCTGGGGTGGAAACTGTTTATGTTCGACCTGGACACCCAAATTGGAGAACGCCGACACTTCCACGACCGCTACACTGGCCCAGATGCCGGTAACTACAGATTCCTATCCAATGGCTCCGGCAAACTGCAGGTCTTTAGTCTGACTAGCCTGGTGTTTAGCACAGCGGAGTTGTACCAAGCCAAGAAGTTTGCAATACCATTTTTGCTTGGGCTGGACTACTTCAAAACACTGGCCGGCCGCAACGTCGTTGACGAGTCATACTTTCAACTCACGTTCAGCACGTTTTTCAAGACCTCTGAAACTCATACTCATAGTCCTTAACGAGTTCTTCATCCATATTCGAGGGCGTTCAAGGCTGCGACCAATACCATTTCGGCTTCGCCGCGCTCAAGGACGCGGGCGTCAACGAACTTCTCAGCCGCTTCGACCACAGCGCGGAGAAGGGCGTTCTCGGAGGCCACGGATGCGGCTGCCACGCACACCGCCTCCGCCTTGGCCACCCGCTCCGTGAGCGCGGTGGCGGCTGGGTCGAGGCCAGATCGTTCGGCATGAAGCATAGTGCCAGGCATGCGGCCAAGGCTGATGGTGGGAAATTGTGGACTCTCTGCAAAATTGGCTATAAGGGTCAAACCCCGCAGCCAGCCTTCACCTTCAATGTGCGGATTCGGGAAGTTGGTGACGGCGTGCTCACGGGCGGCATCCACCACCGCCGTCATGGCCCGGCACCTGGCGGCGCATTCGGCGTTCTCCGCATGAAGCATGGCAATTACGCCTTCCAACTCCCGCACCTTAGCCTCCCGGTTGGACGCCTCGGCCTCGGCCTTTTGTGCCCGGTCTAAAAGACCGGCAATGGTCATTCTTGCGTCCATCACGTACCCCCTTCGCCGTCCCCGTACCCGTTCCCGTCCCCATCCCCGTACCCGTCCCCGTCCCCGTCCCCGGACCCGTCCCCGTTCCCGTCCCCGTTCCCGTACCCGTACCCGTACCCGTTCCCGTACCCGTTCCCGTACCCGGCCCCGTGCCCGGCCCCGGCCCCGGCCCCGGCCCCGTACCCGGACCCGGCCCCGGACCCGGGGCCGGGCCC
>Ga0315284_10006106_pt1 | contig 17152 bp, 17 predicted proteins | sample YL17G09_16_MG_FD_203696 | JGI IMG/M metagenome (GOLD analysis project Ga0315284, IMG submission 203696) | Sediment microbial communities from Yellowstone Lake, YNP, Wyoming, USA - YL17G09_16 | ecosystem: Environmental > Aquatic > Freshwater > Lake > Sediment | place: USA: Wyoming | collected...
GCTTGTGGCTACCGCCAGGGCGACGAACGTCTTGCCCATGCCAACCTCGTCGGCCAAGATAAGCCCGGGCTGCTCCTGAAGCCGCCGTAGAATCTCCTGGGCCGTGACTGTCTGCCGCCTGGCGTCCTCCGGCGAGATGCGGCCTTCGACGTGCAGATTGATTGACGGACCAAGTGTGCAGAGGAAGGTCATGCCGGGATCTCCTCCCGTGCGTGGTCCAGGGCAGAGCAGACATATGCTTTAAGGTCGGGAAAGGCAGCGTTGGCTGCGGTGCGGGCCTCGGCATCCAGTTCCTGGATAATCGCCGCAATCTCGGCCTTGACCTCCTTGGGTGCCAAACAACCGGGGCCCCGGCGTGGCTTCACTCGCCCCAGTTCAAGCGCGAGCTCGGCCAGTAGGAACGCCTTCTCTTCCTCGGACCGGCCTTCTTTGAGGACGGCTCGCTTCAGTGCCATGACCCCGACGGGACCGCGAAGACGCCACTGGAGACCTTCTCGCGTTGCCACTGGGTGCTCCAGTCGCTCGCGCAGGCCTTCCAGCGCCCACGACACGCGGCGCGTCCGCTGAAGGAGAAACGTGCTTGTATCCACCCGCCTGTGCGGGTCGAGTTCGACCGTTTCCGGGCGCCGGTCTTGCTCTTGCCACCGCCGGACCCATTTTCGCAAGGCTTCGTGCAGCGGCCGGGCCGAAGTCAGGATGTCGATGAGGACCTCCAGCGGCAACTCGCGCAGTTCGTCCAGCGGGGGCAGGGCTGTGGGGCTGGCCACATTGACCGGCCACCAGGCACAGGCTGCTGCGCCCTGCCGGCGGACCCAGAGGCCCGACGGGGGCCGCGCTGCCGTCCAAGTCAGCGCCACGGTCGCTGGCGAGCCGCCGGCCTTCCAGGCCGCCTCGTCGTATAGCGGGACGTTGTCCTCGCTCAGGATAGCCCAGCCCGCGGGCGGGTCGCCGGCAAAGGTCAACTCGACTGTAGCCCCCTGGCCGGCTTGGGCAAGGTAAACGGCCTGGTCAAATGCCGCTGGCAGAAGGACCGTTTCTTCCGACGCTTCATCGTCGCTGGACGCCGTCGGCTGCCACCGGAGTTCTATGTCCTCTGGGATTTCCTCGTAGTTCGGGAACACGGGGAGCATCGCCTTGTACGCCTTGCCGTCAGTCCGCATCGCGTAGAGGAGGTTGGCCTCAAGGTTGGGGCGGGCCGCCAAGCCCATCCCGGCAGCGGTAAAGTTGCTGGACCCGACCATGTAGGTCGTCCAGTAGTCACTCTCCAGCCAAAGCACCTTCATGTGGAGTGCCCGCGCCGCGTCGAGGTTGATCTGCTGGAACACCGTGGCAATCTGAGAGCGTCCGCACGGCTCAGCCTCCTTGAGTGTTGCTGGTGCATGAAGCATGAAGGCGGCCTTGCCGGGCACCTCCTCGGCCGTGACATAGAACCGGACTTCGGCCTTACCCCGCTGGCGTAAGAGGCCCCACAACGCCTCGGTCGGCCTGCTGACCACCTCCGGCGGGTCGAAGAACGGACTTACGACGTCGGCCCAGACGGGGACTGCATGACCAGCCCAAGCCTGGCGCAGCGACTCGAAGGCCGATGGCCGCCCGGGGCCCACGAGAACCGCTGACACGTGTGGGGCGTCGCGGCCCCACGGACGCCTGCCATCGCCCCATGCCGCGGTCTTTCTGTCCACCGCATCCAGGAAGCCGTGCCACCGTGCAAGAACCGGACCCGCCGCGCCGCGGCTGGCACCGGCATAGGATGCGGTTTCCCGCAGGAAGCCGATGATGTCCTTGAGACACGAGCGTGGGGCATCGCCGCCTTCGTGGTAGTCCAGGGTGCCGAAGACCTCCAGGTTCCGCCTATACCCGTCTTCAGTCAGGTTCGCCGATGTGATAATCAGCCGCACAAGATTCTGCCATGCCAGGATAGCGACCTTCGCATGAAGGATTCCCCCCGGCACGCGAGCCGCCAGGAGGTCCCAGCGGAGGCTCCGAGAGCCCCGCGCGTGGTGCTGGTCGACCAGGGCGGCCGCGCACGTGACCTGCGCCAGTTTCTCCTCACGCTCCACGAGGTACAATGCACCGTCTTCAGCCGCGTCCGTCTGAAGGCACAGGAACCGGCTCAAGCATTCCTCCTCGAAGAACACGTGCGAGAAGGTGAAACTCGTGGCCACGCAGCCCAGCGGGTCGCCTGCCCCCTGCGGCGGGAACCAGGCATCGAGGATTCGGGCGTAACCTGGCTTGGCGTCTTTCTTCTTGCGGCCCATCAGGACACCATCCTCAGGTCCTGCGCAAAGGACCACAGCGCCTGGGTGCGGTACGTGTGGACGTAACCTATATCGCCTACACCGCCGTCGTCGCGGACATAGGGCGGACGAATGATCACTGACCCGTCGTCGAACGTCTCGAACCACGGGTTCTTCCCGTTGGGTGGCTTGTTCCGTTGGACCCGGCGGTGGTGTTCCATGAGTCGCTCCACCCACGCCTCGGCATCCATCGGCTCAGCCAGCAACGAGAAGCCGTCCTGGAACCGCCGTGCCTCGATAGAGAAAGGCAGGAGGCATTCTCCTGCTTTGTGGTAAAGGGCCGCGCATCGCGTGGTGGCTCGACGGACGATGTGCTCGCGGGCCAACTCTGAAGCGGGTGTCCGGCGGCCACGGTTTCCGGACATTACGTACAGGCACTCATCGAAGGCATCTTGGAGCAAACGGGCGAAAGCCTCGTATGCACCGATGGCATCGAGGATCGTCCGCAGGTCCGCTGACGCCTGCTTTCGGAGCGCCGCATGGAATGGCCGCTCGTCTGCGAAGCGGCTGCCCTTGGACTTATCAAGCAAACGCCGCCACACGGTCTGGCCGTCCGGCGATGCGAGGAACTCGATCACCTGGCGACGGCTATTGGAATGTGGGCCTGTCAATGCCTTAACGAGCGTTCGCCTTTCCCGTCGGCCGATCCGTCGCGGCAGAAGATGGTCGCGGAAGAACGTCCAGCCGCTCCAGCCGCCGGTTCGTGCTGTGGCTCCCTTTGACAGACCGTCGACAACGGCGGAGGCGAGTTGCCGGAAAACCTCACGGCCCAGCCCGTCGCCCGAACCGTAGAAACCCGCCAGCCCCTCGTCCTCGCTCCAGGCCACGAGGAGGTCGTGCCCCAACTCGCCCAGGCGCCCCTCTGCTTCCACGCCCAGCGTCTGGGCCAGAAGCCGGTACACCCCGTGGAAACCGTACACACTCGGCGCCTTCAGGTAGCGCGCCGCCGAAAGCGGCACGCGGTCCCGGATGGCGGCCGACGCCTTGTCGCGCCCCGGCAGCCCGCGGATCTCGTCACTGTCAGCGCAGGTCCGCACCAAGCCCTCGACCATGTACCACTCAAACACCTGCCAGGGCTCGCTGATGTGGTCCTCGGCGACGGCGTCCTCGTCAAACTCGGAGCACACTGCCAGCGAGACGGCCATCGCCGTCAGGAAACGGGGATGCTGTTGGCGCTCCCGCACGCCAGCGACAAGCCTGACAGCCAGGGAATCGGCCGTCGCATAGAGGCCGAGGGGATCAAGGGTTCCTTCGCTGGACGCCACCGGGTCTGCTTCAGTCAGTAATGGGGTCAACATGCTCAACGTTCTCCATCTATCGCTCGTCCAGACCAATCCTCAGGTGGGTTCTTTATACCGCGCTTTCCCCGTTCCTGCAATCGACGAGTATCATCGCTTCGCCACGTGCGGTCAACATGCTCATACGGGGCAACCGCCTTCGCTGATGGCAGCTGGGCTTCCGGTGGGCACCGCTGCAGCACCTCGTGATCGGACAAAACCAGCAATTCTGGGACATGTTGTTCCACCACGCCCAACTCGCGCCGGGGGCGCGACATGCGGCAGACAATATGATGCAGATTCCTCCATTATTCGCCTTGCTTTGTGGCCGAAAACATGCCCTGATCCACGTGGTGGGGGCGACACGAACGCGAAAGGCGATGCCAGATGAAGGTCACGCGAATGACGGTCGAAGGGGCGAAGGGCTGGGCGAACATCGCCCGGCGCGAGGTGGCGGGCAAGATGGTCATCGCCATCCACGGCGACGGGGCGGCGGGCCTGTTCGACTTCAATGCCGACACGCGCGACGAACGCAGCCAGCAGTACGCCGCCGCCCGCCTCCAGCGGGAACTCGACGGATACCAGGGGACCCAGGGCGACGTGGCTGACTACCTGCGGGCCATCCAGAACTTCGCCGACTGAGGCGACCAACAGAAGGAGCAGACCATGAAGACGGCGGCACGCAAGACCGAGAACGTGTTGGGCAAAGACCTGCGGGTGAACAACGTGGTCATCCGTGGCGGGTATGAATGGGTCATCGACCGCATCACATTCGAGCCGGATTTCCCGCGCTACGTCTGCACCTGCCACTGGTCGGGCAACAGCCCGGACCCGCAGTTCTTCAACAACAACTTCGACACCGCCCAGCGCGACGACATCCCCTGGATGCGGGTGGTGGACCCAAGGCCGCGCCGCCTGGTCTGCCGCACCGAGGTTCCCACATGGTACGCGACGCAGGTCGGCCGCAAGGTGGAACTCCGCCAGACGGGCACCGACGCGCTGCTGGCGACCATCCGCCCGCCGGCCGCATGGGGCGACGCGTGGGGCTGGAACCTGATCGACGGCGGCGTCCTGGTCGAGCACACGGGCCGGTAGGAGATGCCCGGCGACGGGCCGCCCGCCGGCGGCCTCCAGCCCGGCAATTCCGCCGGAAGGAGGAAGGTCATGGCGAAGCGACTCAAGGAGGGCGAACCGGTTGTGCGTTTCAGCTTTGTTCTGCCGCGGTCGCTGCATACGCGGCTCCTGAAGCGGGCCGCCAAGGAGACGACCGACACCGAGACGCGTGTCTCGCCGGGCGAGGTCTGCCGCGTGGCCATCGAGGAGTACCTGGACCTCTACGAGGGGGCCACGTTCGTGAAAGAGGGCCAGGCGGGCCCGGCATCCGAGGGCACCGCGGCTGCGCCGGAGACCCCCGAGGCGAATGGGTAGGAACTGCCCGGCGACTGGTCGCCCCGGCGGCCCCCAGCCCGGCAATTCCGCCGGAAGGGGAGGACCATGAAGAAGCAGGTTCTGACAATTCGGGAGGCGAACCGCCTGGCCAAGAGCCTGTGGAAGACCGTGAAGGTGAGGCGCGACCCCGATGACGCCCACCTGTGGCAGGTCCAGCGCCCCGGCAGCATCCAGGCCCACGAGCCGATGACGCGCGAGGCGTGGCTTGCCTTCCTCGATACGGGCGAGGCCATCCCCACAAAGGAGGGGCAGACGGCCGCCGAGGTGTACGCCGAGCGCCGGCGCGACATCGACCGCCTGCTCGGGTGGCTCGGCCAGGAACTGGCGAAACACGCCAAGCAGGCGAAGGCCGAGCCGAAGGACTGGAGTCTGAGCGGCGACCTGTACCGGGTGCGCCGCGGTCTGGTGGAACTCGTCGCCGGCCTGCGGGGCGCCGAGGTGGAAGACATCGAGCGCCTGCTGTAGCACCGCCCGGTGCATAGCGAAAGGAGCAGTACGATGATCACGACGAAGCAAGCCGAGGCGATCCTCCCGACGATGCGGGCGGCCGTCGCGGCCCTCCACGACGTTTGGGAGAAGTGCCGCCAGGTGGAGCGGGCCCTGGGCCGCGACCTCGATTGCCTTGAGGGCATCATCCAGGACATGGCGGCGGGCGTCGATGACCCCGAGTCGGTCGACGTCGACTACGTCCGCGACGCGCTCAACGCCCAGCTCGACGACGGGGTGGCCGAGACCGACGCCTGCCCAGGCTGCGGCGAGCGGAACGTTGACAACCTGGTGTGGCAGGACGACGGCGAGACGGTGCGGTGCGCAGCGTGCGGCCGCCAGTTCAAACCGGGCCGGTAACACGAACAAGGAGAACGTCATGGCGTGGCGACCGAAGGACAACCTGATTGAGGGCGAGTTGGACAACACGGTGGGCGGCAAGGTCACCGGGTGGCTCAAGTTCCTCGGCATGGCCGAGGTGGTGAGGCTGGACTTGGCGGGCGACTTCCTGGCCGACATCAAGGGCCGGAAAATACGGCTGCATAACCCGAAGCCGTCGAACCGGCTTGGCCGCCCGGACTACATGGACCGGTTCTCGGCTATGCAGACGGGCGAGGTGGGTGACATCACGGCGGGCCTGCCGCCGTACTCGCATGTGAAGTATCCATACGTCGAATGATTCAGCCGTGAGAACGGCCGCGTGGTCATGGAGTTCGACGCGGAGGAGGTCGAGGTGGTCCAGGCTGACGAGGGGGGCCGGTAGGAGGTGCCAGGCGATGGGTCGCCTGGGCGACCCTCAGCCCGGCAATTCCGCCGATGGGAGTCGAGCCATGAAGAAGAACGAGGTGAGAGTGGGCAGCGCATACCTGGCAAAGGTGTCGGACAAGGTCGTGCCGGTGCGGATCACTGGCACGAGCGGCCACGGCGGCTGGGACGCGGTGAACGAGGCCACCGGCAAGAAGGTCCGCATCAAGAGCGCCCAGCGGCTGCGTGGCCCGGCCCCGGCGACGGCGAAGGACGCGCCGCCCGTGGCCCCCACGGCGGCCCCGGCGGCCCAAGGGGCGAAGCCGGACGCCAAGGCGGCCAAGGATACCAAGGCCGCCCCGAAGGCCCCCAAGGCGAAACGGGAGGCCAAGAAGCGCGACGGCCTCAGCGGCCTGGACGCGGCGGCGAAGGTGCTGGTCCTGGCGGGCAAGCCGATGAACACCAAGGACATGGTCGAGAAGATGCTGGCCGACGGCCTCTGGAAGACCGGCGGCCGCACCCCCGCCGCCACGGTTTACGCCGCAATCATCAGGGAGATCGCGGCGAAGGGCAAGGACGCCCGGTTCCGCAAGGTCGAGCGGGGCCAGTTCGAGGCGACGGCAACCGCCCGGCAGTAGCCGTATGGCAAGACGCCCAGGCCGAACACGCCTGGGCGTCTGTCCGGGCGGTCGGCCATCGTCCGCCGTTGCTGCCGCTGCCTCTACGATGATGCCGAACGGCGGCGAAGCAACGCCAAAGTGCCGCCCAGGGCCAGCAGCGCCAGCGTGGCGGGCTCCGGCACGGCGGCGCTTATCCCCCCCAGCGGGCCGCCCATGCCGGCCTTCCAGCCGGACCCGTAGTTCAGCACCAAGACCGTCACGTCGTTGTCGTCGATCTTCCCATCGTACGCCGCAACGTCGCCCTCCGGCCACGTGTGCGTGCTCACGCGGCCCCGATCATAGTTCAACACCAGGATCGTCACGTCGTTGTCGTCCACCTTTCCGTCGAGGTTCATGTCGCCCAGGTACGTGTACTTCACGAGGATTGTCGTCAGATCCACCGCCTGCCCCGCGAATATCGAGTACCGGTCCTTCGGGAGCAACAGGTCGTTCTGCGCGTACCCGAGGCCGACCGCGGCAGAATTCCCGGCGGCGCTGGTGCTGACAATCCCATTGCCGTCCCATAGCCTGCCGTCGCAGCCTGAGGCGATCCAGCGTCTGATGTCCTGGAGCGGGCTCGCGGCGGGGTCGTCGTAGTCGACGATGAGAGCGTTGTCGGTCAAGTCGAGCCGCGAGGTGGGGGAACCCGCGACCTCCTCGATGCCCAGAGCCTTCGTGACAAGCGCTCTGTTGTGCCCCGCGACGAGGTTGGCCTTGGCGCCTCCCGCGAGGGCCAGGGCCGCCAAGTGCTGCGTCGCGCAGAGGTTGGCTGTCGAGGCGCTGGTGGCGATGACGGCCAGGTTGAGGACGGCGGCGGCACCGGCGTCAGTGTTCAGGATGACAGTACCGTCGAGGACATCGAAGACAGCGCCAACGCCGTAGTCCTGAAGCCCGTTCATAATCAGTTTTCCATCCCCGGACTTGGTGAAATGGCCCGCACCAAGGAGGGACTGCGCGAAGACCCAGGTGCCGCCTGTGACCCCAAACTCGACGGCGGCATTGTTGGTGATGTCGCTCGTGAAGCCGGTCGTGTCGGTCAGCAGGAGTCTGCCTTCGCAGACCCTGGTCGGGCCAGCGTACGTCACGTCGCTACCCCGCATTTCAAGCGTGCCGAGACCGTCCTTGGTCAGCGAGGAACCGTTGCCGTCCACGCCGCCCGTTAGGACCAGCGCGTTCCCGTCGCCCACCCGCCAGGTCGAGTCGGCTCCCAGGAGAACCGGTGCGCCAATCTCGTTCCGTCCGGAGCCTTCGCTCTCAATCCCGCCGCTGCCCACGGTCAGGCGGCCCCCGCCGCCACCCAGCACCCACCCGGGCGTGCGGAAGTGCAGGTGGGCAACACTCTCGTCCTGACCGAGCGACGGCTGGAGGGTCGGCGTGCCGACGAAATTCGCGGCATGCCAGGCGCCAGGCACCTCCCCTTCTGACCAGTTGGAAGCCCTCTCCCAGCGTCCGTCCGCGCTCCCGACCCAGGAGGCGCGCAGCAGCAACGGCAGGATGCTGCCGTTCGTGTAGGAACCAAGGTTCGTGAACCCGACTCCCGCGACCCCGTTCACTGCCATCCCAACAGGAACGTAGTATATGGTGCTCCCGCCAAGATCCAACGTGGCGCCATTCTCGATCCGAAGACCGTACGTGTAAACGCCGACCGGGAATCCCAGCAAGGCCTGTGCCTCCGTCGCATTCACCAGGGCATGCTGCTTACCCCCGTCGAAGACCAGGTTGCCCGGTGTCCCCGCAGTCAGCCCCGGGATCTCCGGGCCGTCCGCGACATCCCAGGTTGGCACCAGGTGGCCGCCATCCTTGAACTCGATTGTGCCGTGCGAAAGGTCCGAGTTTGCTGTATGCTCGATTGCCAGCCACGCGTCTCCAGTAAGAATGCACTTCGCGCCTTGGCCAAGCCGGATCGCCGCGCGGTCCTGGATCAATGCCGAGCCGAGTGTCGCGGTGCCCGAACGCACCTCCAGGACGCTGTTCATGGGCTCCCAGAGGAAATTCCCCATCCTGAGACTCCCGCCATCGACGACAAGGTTCAGTTCCGGATTTGTCGCTGGAATGTACCCGATCTCGAATGAGCCGCCTGTGATGTGGATCTGCCCGCCCGCTGCGCCCATGGGCGCTCCGGTGACAGACCCGGACGAACCGTCGGCGGCGATCTCCATCGTCGAGCCGGAAGCGACAACAACGTTGAGGCCGCGAGACTCAGGTATGGCGACGTTCCCGCAGCCCCGCAGGAGTCGCGGCGGCCCGGGCAACATGATGGGGATGTAGTTGGTTCTGCCGTTATCCCGCGTGACCCCGTAGCTAGGGCGAGGGGAAAGCGGAGTGCTCACGTCGGCGGTATACAGGTCAAAACCCTCTTGGCTCTTGTGACAAGCTCCAAAGGGACCAATGTCACTCCATTGATTAAGAGATACGAGAGTCGTCTCGTTCTCTCCGATTTCCGCAGTCCAATCCGAATAGGCTGTAGCATCAAAAACGCCTTGTGCTGTTCCCAACGGTATCACAACCTTGTACACGAAGTTGCTGGGATCATCTGCGGAATTGTTTTGAAGGACAAATTGCACCAGCCTCTCGTTGCCTTGGTGTACCTCATCGTAATCGGCGACGCATTCGCAATATGCCACAAAGCCGAGGACCGGCGCGTCGGGGGCGTTCTTGCCCTGTCCAAGGGAGCCGCGAAAGGTTCCGCGGTTCTCGAACGTGCCGCCGTCGATCTTCACTGGGCCGTAACTGGCGGTGTCGATCGTTCCCTCATTGGTGACGTTGTGCAGCACGAGCTCTGCTCCGTAACCATGCTTGTCAACTTGAGTTGTGAGGTTTAGTCGATTTGTCACGCTCTCCAGACGAAGCACGCTCCGACGCTCATAGTTCCATAGGGAGATGGTTCCTGATCCGGAAAGCGTCCCGTGTGCCAGGGCGAGATCGGGGTGAAAATCACTGACCTGAATCGTCCCGTTGAGAATGACATCCCCCTCCAGCTTGGTCGGGGCACTCAGATCCTCCCCAAACGTCATAATGCCCGTTCCGCTCGGGATCAGGATACGGGGCGCGGAAAGTGTCGTGTTGCTCAGCAACCGGACGGGGAAGTCGCCCCCAGGAACCGTCAGGTCCTGAGAGAACGCAATCCTGGAACCTGGATATGCCCACACGGACGGGGTTCCCTCATGCGCGGCGACGCTGTACGCCTTGACGACTCCGTCCCAGTTTCCGAACGTGAGCGAATCGGAGGCAAGAACACCGGTGCCGGACAGCCCACCGGAGAAACTTATCCCCCCCTCCATTCGCCCGTTGTTGACGACCGCGCCGCTGTAAGACCCGCCCCCGGTGATTGTGCCCAGGTTTGTGACGGCCGCGGAGATGGCTTGGCCGTTGACGTTCAGGGAGGCGCCGGCCTCGTTGCGCAAACTGCTAGTGACGCTTGCCCCGCCCCGCAGGCGCATTGACGAAGAGTTGACGAGGTTGCCCATTGTCAGCGAGAAGGTCACGTAATCCGGCACGTCGAACGTGGCCGTGTTCACGAATGCTGCGCAGGATATGTTCAACGAGTTGCGGCCGTAAGGGCTGGCGCCCGGGTCGTAAAAAGCCCAGTCGGAGGAGGCGTTGGTGAAGGTATCTGCATGTACGCTCAGGCTAGCTCCGTAGTAGGACATGCTGAGCGACCCGTCTTGCGTGAACGCGTTCGCGGTTAGCGTCGTGGTGCCCTTCAACAGAGCCGAACCACAGTTGGAGAACGTGTTTGCGTTGATAGTGTTGTAGCCGATTTTGCAGGTTGCCCCGGCCTTGTTGACAAACGTCCCTGCGCTGAGCGTGATCGGCTTGTCGCTGGTGGCCCAGTTACCCAACTCCGCACCCGCCTCGTTCGAGAACGTCCCGGTGCAGGATAGGTTCATCCGGATCTCGCGGTTGTTCTCGGCCCAACGGGCCGGCTGCCAGATGCGGCCGTAGTTGATGATGTTCCCGGTGACGTTCAGCGGTCCGTCACCGGCCACCAGCCGCGTCTCCCGGTTGGTCAAGGTGCCCGTGATGGAGAGTTGGCCCGGATAGTCGAGGTCCCCCACAAGAACGTCGCCGTAGTTGTCCACGTTACCGACGACGTTCATGATCCCCCCGGCATCTAGCTCCCCGTACGAGGTGATGTTGCCGTTGAAGGTGCCGGTGCTGGCTGCGCCGGTGGACAGCACCTGGGCGACCCCAAGAATCCCGGAAGTGCCCACGGTGATGGGGCCGATGAAGTGCCCTGTTGTTGTCGTGTTGGTAGCGGAGAAGTACGGCACCCAGGCCTCGCCCCGGTTGACGGTCAGACCGGCGGTCGCGGTGAGTGTGGCGCCTTCCGCGACCATCAATTCGTTCTTGGGCTGGTCGATGAGGATCGACCTTACGGTCGGACTCAGGTCGTACACCCAGAGCATGTGGTAAAGGCCATCGCTGTAGGCGGCACTATAGATGACGTCGTAGCCGGTCTGGGCCGTGTTGTTCGGCACGACCCCGCATGACCAAAGGGAGGCGTTGTTCCAGCTAGCGTTTTGCGAGTGGGCGGTCGGGTCGAAGTGCGCAGTGACGACCGTCTGAGCCTCGGCGGACCCCGCGCCAGCCAGGCCGCAGAGCCACGCGAGTGCCAGGAGCCATCGAGTTGTCGCCACGAAAGGCCCTCCGTACGGAAACAGCCACGACGTTGTCGAGACAACACCACCGAAACTGCCCGCGCCCCAGGCAGGCGAACCGGCCGACAGCCTGGTCCGGCCTTCGCCCTACGATGATTGCGCGTGTGATTACGGGTATTCTACCTCAGATTCCATGCTTTGACAAACGTGTTCGTCAGCCCTGTCTCCGTCTTCGCGCCGCTGCCGCCCAGTCTGCTCCCTGGTAGTCCACGGTTGACCGCGGTCCAGGCATCGGCACCAACGGCGGACGATGGCCGTGTAGCGGCCTGTCATAGGGCTGATGTCCGCAAGAAAGTACACCGGCGTAACGGAGTTCGGAATGCCATGCAGGAACCCCTTGCATGGTCTTCTTGTCCAGCGTAGGAGATCAGTAGCAGGCGACAGTTGACAACCCGGCTGGGCGACGACGCGGCGGCTGATCCCCGCTGCGGCAGTCCAAGAGATACAGGCCGTCTGGGGCCAGACCCTCAGACGGCCTTTTCTTTTTGGCCGTCGCCCGGCCGGGCAGTCAGGAGGCAGGCGATGGGCGACGACCTCGAGGACGCGATCCGCACGAACGCCGAAGGGCCGGCGAGCGCGTCCGACGAGACCGGGGGCGTTCAGCAGCACACCCTGGCCGACCAGATCGCCGCCGACCGTTACCTCGAGGGCAAGGCCGCCTTCAAGAACCGCCGGTCGCTGGGCATTCGCACCACGAAACTCGTGCCGCACGGGATGTGACCATGTTCGAGTGGCTGCGCCACAAACGTGCCGTCCCCCCGGACCGCCTGAGCCGGCGGCGTGTCCTGGTGCGGCCCGCCCGCGTCGTGCGGGGCCGGTACGACGCCGCCCAGACCACCGCCGACAACGAGCGGCACTGGGCGAACGCCGATTTTCTGGCCGCCGACGCCGCCAACTCGCCCGAAGTGCGGCGGGCCCTCCGCTGTCGGGCCCGCTACGAGGTCGCCAACAACAGTTACGCCAAGGGCATTGTCCTGACGCTGGCCAACGACGTCGTCGGGACGGGGCCGAGGCTCCAGATGCTGGCCCGCGACGCGGCGGTCAGCGCCTGCAGGACCGGCGTGTAGCGGAAGAGGGCAGGATGCGGCTTCGAACGATGCGACGCCCCTTGTCGCGGTCCGGCAAGGCCAGACCGATGGGGTCCGGGTCCAGGTGGGCCATGTAGCCGATCAGATTCCGCAGCGCTTCGCTGCCCCCGGCCTGGGCACACTTCTGAATGCTCAGCTGGACCACGCCGCGCTTCATCGGCAGGTCCATGAAGGCCCGGAGGTAGGGGGCCTCGTCATTGCGCCAGGGCCCGGGCCTCGCCGACTGCCCGCGCGAAAGCTTGCGGTAGCGCTCGGCCCACTCGGACGGCAGCATGGGTTCGGGCGGGCGCAAGGCCTGCCGCATGCTGAGCGACCACTGCGCCGGTTCCTCGAGGACTGCCTGCGTCATGTCGGCTCCGCAAAGGACATCAGGATGCTGGTGATGCGCTCTCTCAAGGCCACCTCCATGGCCGCGGCCGGGAGGCCCTCCAGGCTGGGCGCCATCCTGGCCACATCCATGAACGACTGCTTCAGGGCGTGGAGGCGCCGAATCATCATCTGCTCGCACGCCCCGCTGTCGTGCAAGCGGCCCGCCCGCCTCTCGTATTCCTGCCGCAGGAGCAGGGCCCTGTTTGCGAAGACCTGGGCCTTCGCTTGCTGCATAAGGGCATTGACGCGGGCGTCCCCGGGCTGGCCGCCGTCGGCCGGGAGGGGCGATTCCCAATGCTTCGCGGGGTCGGCCGCGAGGTGGTCCTTGACCCATGCCGCGACCCGCGCGGCGTCCCAGGGGGGCGCCCGTTCGAATGGCCAGTCTGGTCTGTGCGTCCAGCGGTGGACGGCCGCTGACGACCGCCCGACCAGGGCCGCCAATTCCCGCAGGCTCGTGGCCGTCGTTCCGTTGCGAGCCGCCAGGTCCTCAGTCTTCTGTTTCCGCCGCACATCAGGCCCGCCTGGGCGTCCGGAACGTATATCGACGCCTGAGATTGTGTAACCCTGTCACCCTGTCACCCTGAAATTCCCAAAGTGCAATTCGCGCGAAGCGCGGGCGTCTGCGAACGCGCGGCCGCCGCCGGCCCAGGGGGAACCATAGCCTACTCAGACCCCCCAGGTCGCCCAGCCTCCCAAACGTGGCACCGCACGGTCTGCTAGGCCCTGCCACCGCCCCGGATAGCCCCGGGGCAGACGCGGGCATTTTTTTACACACAAACAAACTGTGCCTATTTTGGCGACTGCTCCCGCGGCCCTCGCGTCGACCGGCGGCGTTGTAGTACCTAGACCGCTGGCGGCCAGTGGCGGCCCACGTTGGCCCACGTTCCAACAGCACGTCCCGCTTGGCCAAGGCGTCGGGGCTCGCCGCCCTCGCGGCCCGTGGGCGAACGTGGGCGCTACGGGTGCCGGGTTGGGCGCATCGTGGGCGGTCTGGGCGCAGGCGACCGACGTACCGTCCGCCCGCAAACCCTTGTGAATGCGGGGCGTTAGACGGTATGGACGGTCCGCATGGTAGGCGCCCCATCTCTTCGGAAGGCCGGTCATGGCTACACCTCGGCGGTCTTGACAAGGGCCAGGACGGCGGCCTTGATGTGGACAGGTAGGCGAGGCCAAGCGGTGGTCACGCGGGCAAGGTCAGGCGGGAGGTTGCCGTGGCGGGGCACGGCGTCGGCCAGCGGGTGCGACTTTTCGGTAATACTTTGACGTAAGTCCTTGTCGTTACTAGGCCCAGCGGTAGGTTCGATTCCCACCGCCTCCACCAACATATCCCGATAGTAACATCATCGCAACCAGCATGGCGGCGCTGACCGCAAGTACCGCGGCCCTGATGTTCACGGGCCTTTCATGCCGGCGTGCCGCCAGGGACTCGAACCCCGGACCCGCTGATTAAGAGTCAGCGGGCGGCTTCACGTAACACTTTGCAGAACAAAGACTTACGCGTTTCGGCCGAAAGCCCTTCAGCGCCCTTTCAGCGCGCCGCCCAAGACGCACTCCCGGCGGCCGAGATGCCGCCCGACTTGGCCCAGGTCGCCGCCTGCTGGCACGACCTGTCAAAGCACATCAGGGAGGCCATCCTGTCCTTGGCCCAACTGAAGAGCAACTCGTAGGCCGTCGCCTTGTCTACCGGCCCCGGACCTTGCGGCGCTTGTCGCGGGTCGCCGACTTCCGGGTTGCAGGGATTTGCTGGTGCCGGTAGAGCCTGTCTGACGAGATAAGAATGCGGGGGCCGGCGGGAAGGGCGATGTCGTCAGCGGCGACCGTGCGCCAACCAGGAGAACGGTCGATGGGGCGTGGCGTCAACCAGGCCGGCCGGGCCGAGGACGGACAGGACCCATTCCGTCACGTCATTGCCGTCCTGATGGCGGGGGGGGCAGGCACGCGATTCTGGCCCCTGAGCACTCAGGACTTGCCCAAACAGTTTCTGACCACGCTCACCGATAAGCCGCTATATGCCCAGGCGGCTGAACGGGCGAATTTGCTGGTTGCATGGGACCGCATACTCGTCATGACCCACGCAAGATTCGCGGGCCTGGTGCGCGACCAGTCGCCGCACGTGCCGCCTGCCAATGTCATTCTCGAGCCGGCCCGGCGAAACACGGCCGCGGCGGTCATCCTGGCCGCCGTCATCATCAACCACCGCTGGCCGGGGAGCACCATGATTGCCATGCCGGCCGACCACCTGATCGGCAACATGGAGGCGTTCCGCCAGACGCTCGCGACGGCGGTGGCCCGGGCCCGCAAGGGGGGTCTGGGAACCATCGGCATTCCCCCGACCTTCCCCTCCACGGAGTTCGGTTACCTCAAGTTGCCCCGGCCTCCGGACGGGATCGGACCTGTGCGGCTCGAACAGTTCGTCGAGAAACCGGACCTCGGTCGCGCCCAGCAGTATGTCGCGTCCGGCCGCTTCCTGTGGAATAGCGGCATCTTCGTCTGGCAGAGCGGGGTGCTCCTGGAGGCGGCAGCACGTCATCTGCCGCAGGTCTATCATCCGCTGGCCGCTCTGGACAAGGTGGTGGACACGGAGGAGTTCCTCCCCCGCGCCCTGGAGGCGTTTGAGCACATCGAGGCGATCTCCGTGGATTACGGCATCATGGAGAAGGCCGATGATGTCTGGGCGGTGCCGGCCACCTTCTCGTGGAGCGATGTGGGCAACTGGCTGACCTTTGCCGAGATTCTTCCGGCCGACGCCTCTGGGAATCGCCTTCGCGGAAACGTGACTCTCGACCGAGCGTGCAACAACCTGGTGATCTGGGAATCCAACCGGCCGCTGCTCGTCGTCGGAATCAGCGACTGTGTCATTGTGCAAGGGCCTGCCGGCACGCTTATCTGCCCCAAGAGCCGCGTCGCCAGTCTCAAAGCGGTTGTTGAACACATCTTGTAGAGTGGCTCCTGACCGGTCGGCAGAGAATCGCGGACAGTCCTGCCGGCGAGAGCCGCCCAATCGTGATGAATCTGTCATTGCCGCTCGGCCAGAATCTGAACGATGCGCTCGGCGGCGTGACTGTCCCACAGCGGGGGGATGCCTGGCTCACGCCCATCGCCCTTGAGGGTCCGATGGCGTCGGGACGCAACTGTCGCTCTGACAAAGACTTACGCCCGGATGCCACCCGCCTTTCTGCGCCCGTTACAGCGCGCAGCGCCGAGCCCCAGATTCCGCCCAATCTGGCACAACTTGTCGCCGCCTGGCAACACCTGCCGCCGGCGATTCGGGCGGGGATCGTGGCGATGGTGCAGGCGGCAAAGTAGGGACTGGCTGTACACCGTCCCCGACTGTAAGATCGCTCGGAGACGCCAGGCGCCGGTCAATGCTCCGGCGCGGTTCCCGTAGCACGAGGTGAAGAAGGTGGAGCACGACCAGCTTTCAGGTGAGACCCTGATTGAGCGCGGCCCGGCCGCGGGGGGGGCAGCACCATGATGACCCTGCGCCAGTTCTCCGCGCGGCCCGAGGCCATCCCTGCCGCCACATCGTGGTATCTGGCCGACCTGGGTGAGGCCCGCGGCAAACAGGAACTGTTTACGCGCCAGTCGCCTCAGCGCCTGAAGGTCCTGCGCGAACACGCCCTCATCGAGAGCGCCGTCTCCTCGAACCGCATCGAGGGCGTCACCGTGGACCAAGCCCGCATCGGCACTATCGTCTTCGGCAAGCCGCTCCTGAAGGACCGTGACGAGGAGGAAGTGCGCGGCTACCGAGACGCCCTGAAGTGGATTCACGAGCAAGCCGCCGCGATCCCCATCTCCGAGGAAACCATCCTTCAGTTGCACCGCATGGCGCGCGGGCAAATCTGGGACGCGGGGCGCTACAAGGAGAAGGGCGGCGACATCATTGAGCGGTCCGCCGACGGCCGCGAGAGGATCCGATTCAAGACGGTGACGGCGGCACGGACCCCGGAGTCGGTGAAGGAAACCCTCGTCCTCTGCGACGACTGCCTCAAGGGCCGCTGGGTCCACCCCCTGATCGCCCTGGCGGCCTTCAACCTCGATTTCCTCTGCATCCACCCGTTCCGGGATGGCAACGGCCGCGTGTCACGTCTCCTGCTTCTCTTGGGCTGTTACCATCTGGGC
>Ga0315284_10006107_pt1 | contig 17152 bp, 20 predicted proteins | sample YL17G09_16_MG_FD_203696 | JGI IMG/M metagenome (GOLD analysis project Ga0315284, IMG submission 203696) | Sediment microbial communities from Yellowstone Lake, YNP, Wyoming, USA - YL17G09_16 | ecosystem: Environmental > Aquatic > Freshwater > Lake > Sediment | place: USA: Wyoming | collected...
ACCAGTCCCATAGATGTTGAATCCATGCTTAGATGCTGTCTCGGCAAGCATCTGCCTGATGCGTTCCGCCTTGTCTGGTGTCAGGGCTGCAGCGCGGGTAAGGATATCATCCAGGCTTGCTCTTGCCTTCCAGTCACTAGAAGACCAGATTTTCTCGAATCCAGGCTTATTTTTAATGGTATCCCAGTACTTGGCTGCACTTTCCGTATCCCAGGCCTCTTTAGCGAATCGGATTGCCTGGATAGCCTTGGCACCATCGTTTAAGACCCCCACAATGAAGGATATGCCAGCTGGGGCAGTAACGCCAGCCCATTCATTCCAACGCCTAAAAGACTCCTGGTCGAAGTCTTGTGGGTCACGGAGTCTCCAGCGTCCCTCATTCTCAGTGCTATTGAGGTCGAACATAAAGGCACCTGCCTGTCTTGGTGCGCTCATCATCTTATCCACCGTGAAGTCCCCCTTCTCAATCTCGGCCAAGCCCTTGCCCGTATCCTCTGTGCGCGCCGAAACAAGACCAGTCTTGGCATTTAAGGAGCCAGGGACACGCAGGGAGCCAGTATCATGCAGCGTACTAACATCCAGCCTTGTTCCATCTGGGTTATGGTTAACCCCAGTGGTTACATTGTCAAACCTCGGTGACACTGCCTGGTCCATTAGGGTAGTCACCATCTCGCGGGCCTTGTCTACATCAACAGCCCTAGGAAGTTTAGCCCTAACATGTAGACCGCGGCCACCACTAAAGCTTATGGATATTCCCCAAGTCTTGAAGCTTAGAAAAGCATTTTGTACCGCTATGGCAATGTCTACAACCTTGCTCCATGGTACCAACTCCATTGGGTCTATATCAACCCAGACCATATCTATGGTCTTGCCTATAGCCCTGTGGAGCTCAATGTTCCGACCATTATTTATAGCGTCGAACTGCTCTACCGTGTCGATTATGATTGGTTGGCCGCCAGGAGTATTCCGCTTAATGATTGGTCCTCGTGGGGTTGCTATAACGATTACAACAGGAGCGCCAGCGAGTTCCTTGACCAGCTTGGATTTATTGGCATCGTAATATGACCAGACCTGGCTTTCAGTCAGCCCTTTAGGGTACCATTCGTTGGGTGGGATTATGATAGTGTCGGGATGTTTTGGGTATCCAGCTTCGCGTATCAGCCAATCAGATGTGCTCATATAGTCCCCCGCTAGTTAGGTTACGTCTTGGGAATGTGTGGGTGACTCTATCTAAGGTCGTCACTTACCTGTCCCAGAAACTGAAGGGCAGGGTCCTCGGCCAATTCGTTCGGCGTCGGTACATTGCCCGCGCTTACTCCTATTTTTATTCCAGCATTTGCAAAAGCTTTTTGAATCAGCGTTGTGCATATCACTCGATGCTTTGCCGTTAGGGCACCGAACAGAAGCCCCCAGATATCATACATATCACCGATATGGCCCTTGGCACTTATAATGGCCACGGCTGTATCTGGAGCAGATGCGGAGACTCTCCATAGCTCCAGTCTGGAGTCGCTCCAGTCAACCTGCGTTCTTTGGACGCATGGCCATAGGGATTCTATACAAAAATCAGTATTAAAATCCAGTATGGCGACATGGCTATACTGGACAACCCCACGCCCTTCTGCGCGCAAGAGTTCAAGGGCGGCAATGAACCTGGCAATAAATGAACTGGTTGGAGTTACTCTGTAAAAAAGAATGTCCCCAGGTCGAGCTAGGTCTTTTAACTGTAGGCTCATATCTAAATTGCCTAGTGGGAGCGCCTATGAAAGCGCGCCCCCACTAGAATTGCTTCGTCCTTACTTCCAGAACAACGCAATGCTTTCCAAGGTAGAAGAAACTGCTGGCAATGCTACTTTATACCTCATTGCCGTTCCACTTGGCTGTCCAGAAATATCCGCCACTACTCCATTTGTAACCGCAGTCCAGGTAGTCCCATTATCACGGCTAACGGAAACTACTAGGTCATCAGCTCCCTCCCAATTTACGTAAGCATAATCGGGAGCAACTGTAGCTGTGTGTGCCTTACTGATAAGAATTCCACTGCTAGAACCAGTCAAACTCACAACTATATTACCATGTATGGTAGCTATTTCCTGTGCAGACAAGGCCCTACTCCACAATGAAACCTCATCCAACGTGAAGTCTGGCTGACCCGCACCGCTTCCATGTAGGAAGTTCGGTCCTGCCATAGCCATACAATCACAATACTCAGGTGCAAACGTAAACGGCTGTGGTGTTCCTACCTGAACTCCGTTGACATAGAATGTCGCATAATAAGTCGCACCTACGGTTGTTTTCACTACTGCGACATGATACCAGGTATCCTGAACCCAGGTATAAGGAACACTCACGCATTCTCCCATAGCAAAATACGCTAGGTTCTGCATAGACTGAAAAGGCCAGTTTATGCCGAATGCGTTATAGCCACCATTAACGAGCGTCTGTCCCGAACCATCACTTACATCATGCGGTTTCACCCAACACGATATAGTAAACGCATCCTCATTCCAAACAGGTGGCACTCCATAAGCTATAGCCCGCCCGTTATTAAGGTCATCTGGATTCGGGGTAAAGTATAACCCAAATCCATCTTTTCCAGCTACCCATGCTGGCAACGCAGTTTCTCCCCAAGTTAGGTCGAAATAGCCAGAATAGTTCCCCAAAACATCGTAAATATTTTCGCCTGACCCCTCTTCCAGTTTCCAGTAAGAGCCCAATCCTTGAGGTCCAGAAGCCAAAACATCTACCCTTGTCCCGTTCCACACGATGCCTGAACTTAGGCCAGTATCGATGTCAGTATCCGAATTGAGGACATCTACAAACCCATTTTTCAGGTCATTAATCTGCAAACCTAACAGAGTATCAACCTTGAAGTTTGTCTTTGCGACATCAGCATATAGGTCCTGCTGAGATTCCGCGAGTGCAAAAGGTGACATAGTGCCGCCTGATATTTCACCCATTTTCTTAAGATACACCTTCACGGTGTTATCAATCATCCCCGTAGTGATTTGTGTCGTACCAGGAGGAACAACTACCTTAGCTAACACCAACCCATTCGAGGGCATGAGCAATTCAGCAGTAATAACGCCAGCCTGGAAGTCAGGTCGGTCCTGACCGTCACTTCCCGTCACTCTTGGGGCTCTCATAACAATATACCAAGTATGATTAGCCGAAGGAATCGCCACATTGGTATAAGAAGTCGGATTGAACTGCTCTTTATTCTTATCCGTGAGAACGATACCATCCAAAAGCGCAGCAACGTCTCGGACCTTTACCTGCAGGCCAGTGCCCGCAATAACCTCGCCATTCAACTCTTTAATGGGCCTAAGAACTCTGCCCACTGCCAGCGACCCAGTAAACGGAAAGAAACCATTTCCCAACTGGAGGTTCGCCAACTGCAATCCGTCAGCCAAGTGAAAAGCCTCTGGAACCTTAACGCACTGCGCGCTTGTACTTACGACTGGAATCTGAACATTAGAACCCATTTTATATCTCCTGTGTTTTTATTTGTATTATCACGAGACTCCGTGGCGCACTTGGCCATGCGGAATCTCAGTTCAAATCTTAGCTTAGCGTAACAGTCGCTGTGTCTGAACGGTCAAGCGTGCTGTTCCCATTGGCCAGGCCAAGCAGAACGGTCCCAACCGTATCGGCAGAGACAGACACGGTGGCTAGTCCATCAACCAGTGTTACCAAGCAAGGAGAAGCCGCGCCATTCAGCATTGGATTGGTCGCCCCTCCGCCAGTAACAACCACTTCGACTGTCGTGTTGTTATTGAATGGGTTAAGGATTCCAGACCCACTTGTGACACCAACAATAGCATCCGTTCCTTCTTTCGGACCAGCATAGGCGTTGTCCGAAGATGGACCATTAATATCAAAGAACTGGATAACAGAATCTGTCGAGAGAATCCAGGCTATCATTAGCCCCTGGAGCTCAAGGCCAGTTCGGTCATCAATGACTAGACCATAAATATTTCCGTCTTTAGCATCAGAGATGAAGTTCCTGAGCTCCTGACTTAGCTGTATTGCCATGTTTTTATATCTCCCTTTTGTTTAGTTTCGTCTGAGGCGCAAAATACTCCCATCATATATTCTGGAATATTTCTATCTCTTCGTCGTATTACAAACTCTTGCAGCAGTACTCTTCTAGCTTATTCTTCCTTCGTCTTTCGCACTTAATACAAAACTTGGCTATCGGAGTCGAATCACAAATGGCTCTTAATGCCATATTGGTTATTCTGCGGCCATCAAGCCTGGCCTTAAAGATTATGCACTCCTGCTTGCGCTCCATTGTATTCTAGGCCCAATAGAACATCACAAACTTTTATGGCACATTCTTTCTAAGGAATTATTCTTACGCCTATCACAGTCAATACGATTTGACGCGAATGGGATTGCAGAAATTAATCCCTGAACTTGTTCGTCTATTGGAGTTGGATTTGCATTAAATAGAATGCACTTAGGACTAGGCATTGGGCCTCCATAGATGGTATATAGCACTAACCTTTGGAGAATTGGTTGTTTCTGGATTACCAAATGTCCATGATAGCCTTAAAATTGCGCCTTGCGGAATTGGATTCGACAACACAGGGGACGTAAAAGATAAATTCCAATTTGGTCCTATAAAATGTTTTCCACCATAATTAACTAGAAGTATCCAATTACCACCCACAATAACTCCAACTTCGAACTGGATGGAATCTCCAACTTCCGCACCTATAGTTTCAAGTTCCATCCCGGATAGCTGAACATAGGAATCAGCTATCGTATAATCCACATTAGAATTTACTGTAGTTACAGAACCCGAGACAGGAGGACAAAAATAAGATTTAGAGGTACTGACTGCAGGAATAGAATTTACCTGAGGAAGACCGTCTAGTGTCTCGTGAATAATTGGCTGATTGCAGGATGATTTGTAATTCTCCTCAAAAGTAATGGCATCTGGATTATCTGAATCATCAGGCAGTTTCTTTGGAATTTCCAAGACCCAATTTATTGAATTAAAATCTGGTCCGACAACACGATAAGAAGAGCCCATGTCGGAATATTGGAGTTTAAGATTCTTTGAGTCTACGCAGATGGTCTTAAATTCAGACCATGTCGATAGTCCGAGTTCCATTACTCCTCCGTCCATTCGATGTTTATATCCAGGTTTCCACCAGTCAGAGTTACGCCATTGAGGTTGACAGAAAATACCTCCGATGTTCCGTCCAGAATAACTGGGATTAACGGAATCCATTCGAATATCGGGTTTGTCGTTATTGTTGTAGCTCCAAAAGGTATTTTACATGCGGAATAATTACCAACCAAGGCTCCAAGAGGGCTTGGGTTTGAGGTATATGCCTTCACGGTAGCCGTGGCGGCGGTGGTCCCAGCGTCATATCTAACTATTGTCGGAGATGTTGATGCCCCACCAGAATTTGCTGATGACCTCCCAAGGAAGACCACATCATTAATTCCACCCGTTGTTTTGGTTCCAGATATCCTAGCCCTTAAAATCTTGACCACCTGAGTAGCGCTTCCAGTAAGCGTGAATACATCCGTTGCGGATGACGCTGGAACCAAGCCAAGAATAGATGCGGAATATGCCTTCCTGACTGAGTACTTAATATCCTTGTAATATGTTTCGAATTCAACCTGGTCGGCACCACCATCCTTGAGGATGTTGTAGTGCCACATTATAATACCATCTGGAAGGAATAAGTCGTAAAAATCTTCAACGCTGTCATACGACATTGGCAATAATTTATTCCTGAGAAGTAGCTTGAAATTCGCCCAAGTGTCGATGGTTATCATCTGCATTAGAATACCACCCACTGTGTTAGATATTGATTGCCCATGACGGATAATTTTCGTTTTGCTGCCGAGGTGCAGTTGCTGGTTATTTCTAAATTAAAAGTTCCACCAACTCCGCCTGGTATATTTATTGAGTTTGGCGCAAAAATAGTTTCTTTCTCATATGACTTATGTGTATAATCGTGATAGCATAGTTCATCTATTCCGTAGAGATATACAGTTCCAGTAACAGATGCATTTCTCGACATTGCGGTTATTGCCTTAACGCCGAAATCTCCGGCCTGCAGGATGAATGGCCTCTTCACTCCGATTGGGTCACTTGCAGACATAACGCAGGTAGCTGTTCTACCAGCCACATTGGCCTGATTGGTATATGTCATTGTCAGTGTGACGGCCCCGGAAGATAGCTGGACAGTGACCTCTGCCTCAATGCTCATCGCAAACTTAACGGATGTGGAGCCGAATGTATTGCCTTGGGAAAATGACTGGGTTCCAATATTATACGAACCCATATAAATTTCCCTAACGAGACGGGCAGCGCAGTCTTTTCTTCCAGCGTAGCTATTAAATTGTATTAGATTGACGGTGAAGCCAGTATACTGGGCATTCGTCAAAACCTTTCTCCATAAATTTGATTTCAATGGCCCTATATTACCGTCGTATTTGTATACATTAATCGAGCCAAGTGTTGCCGGTCCTACCGTAACTATTCTTCCGTACTGGTCAGTGGCTATATTTCTAGAGACCCTATTCTGGTCAGTCCCTATAATTGTGCATAGACTTCCAGCATAATCACTAACTGTAATGTTTGTTATTTTTAACGACGGGGTATTTGTTGTCGATGCTGAATTCGTATTGGCCATGTAAGCATCGAACTTATTTGTTTTGACAATAACATCGGACCCAAAGACTGCCGTATGCAGAAGAACGCCATCCACATAGAAATAGGCATTTTGTTGTGCAGTGACCCTGACTTCGTATGTATGCCAATTAGCATCAACTACAATTGCCAGGTTGGTTACTGTCTCGGAGCCGCCGTTCTCGATGACCGCAGACAATGTAGTTCCGACGAGTCTGAATAAGAGGCTGTTGGCTGCCCCATATGTGGCATAGAATCCGAACTCTCGTACATTGTTGTTGTCATAAACATCACCGAAATTGACTACAGAACGATAGCTTAGATATTCATTCCCATCTATCGGTATAAAGGACGGAGTTGTGTTGAAATTAATGTAATCCGACGCTGATGTAGTTACGGAAAGCGTCATTATATTATTAAGAATAGCGTATGACGCGCTGCCAGATGTCGCCGAAGACCACCTATTTACTGTGTCGATTAGGTCATTTTCGAATTCCTCAGAGAATCTAATGCATGGTTTTGTGGCAACATTGACAGTGGCGGTAGAATCGACCTTTAGTTTTCCGTCAGATGTGACGCTTACGGCATAACCAGTGGATGGGTCAACGAGGCTACTCTTAACAACGATTTTCTGATTTGCTGTCGGCTGATAATTTGTTTCAAAATCAGTAATGCGTGCGGCTTCAGTTGGGACATCCAGTCCCTCTGGAACGTAACTATTCTTATAAATAGTAGTCGTATACTCTGCTGGACCGTCATATGCAAAAAGACAGTATGCCTGTACAGTATCTTGATACTGCCAAAGCATCCCCTTGGCAATGACAATGGCCTTAAAGACTTCATAAGTCAAGTCAACGACATTGCTGGTTATGCTCATATCTCGTACCCTATTAGCTGGCGATACACAGTAGCTGATTGAGAATTCGTTATAGTCCTAAGGAGTATCCTGCGCGTACCATTTCCGACATAGCTGTTAATTTGGGCGGTATCAAAATCACCACCGCCCTGTAGTAGAACGGTATCGATGCGATTAAGGACGCTTAGGTTGCCATTCGGGTCTTCAAAAATACTGAATTCGGTATAGCCCGTTGAATTATTCCCAGCGCTCCTACACTTAAAGAGCTGTAGATAAAAAGTCTTTCCGCTTGTTATTGCGCGTAGGATGTCGATAGTAGTATTGTTCGCAATAGAGGCATAACCACCCATTGTGACCGCAGCCGCTGAAGGTGGCGGCGTCATATCTACCGATGCCACCCTCAGTCGGCCGTCAGAGGTCACCCCAGCCTTAAGGCCGCTAGATTCGTCGGTTATGGAAACATCTTGTGCAAATGACGATGCTGGTTGGTCGCCCATTACCTATCCCTTATTGCTGCATGTTGAATGTTGAATGAACATCGAATTTCGGCGCGCCTGGGTTATAGCTTCTCTTGGTGACCTTAATCTTGCCACCACTCGCCACAGCATAACCCTCGCATGGAATAGTTATGCTTGGCCTAACCTCGCTAGTTATCCCCATCCAGTAAGCTGTGTATCCAGAAACACCATCTGGGTCAATCGAGATTAAGAATGTGGCATAGACCGAAGCGGAACACACCACACTAATTAGGCTCGTCGCTGCGCCGCAGGTATAAACATAATCAACTGCGCCGTCAGCTGCATTGATGTTATTGACCTTATAGTCAGAGATGTCCGTTCCACCACTGCCAAGTGCCAACTTGATATCAGTCAATAACTTGTTAGTAGAACCAGCTGCTGGTGAAGATACATCTCCTATCCTATCCTTTACATCAGCCAGATTCCCACCCTCAAGTGCTGGGTTAATCCTTGTGATATTGTCGGAATTCAAAACCCCGGCTGAAACATCGCCAGCATCTAGGGTGCGAACGCCTTGTTTACCATATTCATCTGCCATGTTCGTTCCCCCCTATTATTGCTGAGCGTTGACTGTAGAGTGCATGTCATACGCCGTAGCTGGTTTATTGTAATTCGTCTTAAGGATGTGGACCTTTCCGCCTGACGGAACAAGATAACCACCACAGTCCACAACAGCCGTAGGGCTGGATTCGCTTGTTATCGCCATCCAATGAGTCGCCCAAGACGTTCCGCCGAGTGGGTCAATCTGAATTAGGAATGTCCCATACACCGTCGCCGAGCAGACGATAGAAAGTAGCTTTGTGTCTGCAGCAAGGGCCGCCGAAGTGTATGTTGATGTTCCGCCATTACCAGCAGTAGAATCTGCCGAGTAAAGGGCTAAGTCTGTCCCACCACCACCAACAGCAGATAGGATTCCAGTCAAAAGTCCATTCGTAGAGCCTGCATCTGGTGTTACTAGCGCGCCTATTCGGTCCTTAACATCCTTCAGGTTACCAGCTTCTTTCGCTGGGTCAATCTGAGTATTGCTACTGTCTAAAATACCTGATATAACATCACCAGCATCTAGAGTCCTTATGCCCTGCTTACCATAAGCATCAGCCATATAATTTTCTCCTTTACTGAATATTCTTCAAATCTTGTACTTCTTTTTCTAAAGATGCGACCTGTTCCTGCGTTACCTTCATGGCCTCAGCGAGACCAAGGCATTCGTCTTCAAGCTCAACCTGACGCAGTGATTGGCGCTGCAGAAATAGGCGCTTCTCGGAGAGCTCAAGTTCTTTTCGTTTTATAACCACAATTGGGTTTGCCTTTCTATCAGCCATTAGTATGTCACTCCTTCAAGACTGGCATAAAAGTTAATTGTCTTGCTTGCGTACCAGTGCTTGGCCTGCATAACAACAGAGGCTGGTCCAGTAATATGGATGTTGTAAGGATAGCTTACAACTTCCATTAGTCGAGACGGTGATGTCCTGGCACCACCAACCTGGGCCGCTCCTACCATAATCCGCCACTCAGCATCAGCATCTCCCCAGGCTTGGAATCCAGATATGTCGTACTTCTCTCCAGCAAGAACGGTGTGAGCCACTATAGTATGCCACACCCCATCCAGCATAGAGCTTGAGCCAAACTTGTTTTCGCCAGCTCCAGCCGCGGCCGACACTACATTCACATTTAGGGCCCCAGAGGAAAAATTCATTCTGGGGTCGTTTGTGATTAGAGCGTATCTAGAAAGAACTGGGTCAGTAACAACCTGTAGGTACTGGCTGACCCCCAGCGCGTCTTTCGCCTTTGTGTCTACATCTCCGATATCTAAGTGGTCTACGGTTACTGAGGCATCAACCTTAAGCCTGCCATCTGATGTGCATTGCAGCAGCGTCTGCACATCTCCGTCCATCCCGACAAGCGGAGGCGCAGGGTCGTACTCTGCATCCCGCAAAAACTTAAGCCGGATGCCCGAGTCTATTATTACGGCATCATCATCGAGCGCCAGCGCCACCTAGATTCCCTCCGGCTTAGTTGCCAGTCGCAGCGATTTTGATAGTAGCGATTCCACCTACGCCCTTAACCTGCACTTTCAGATAGGTGTAGTAGTCAGAGAATTTCTGGATGCTTGAGGCCCCAGTCAATATAACTGTATCGCCGAGATGCGTAAGGTCCCACTCTGGAACAAATGGAGCCTGCCCCTGAAGGCCGAGGTCTGGCGAGTCAATTGAGCCTAGAATATTAAAGGTCAATGAGGACGCCCCTGTATTCTTGACGATGAGCACCTTGTCATTCTGGCCACGAATATCAATCACATACGAGGTGGCATCGTCGTAGGCAGCCAGAGCGGTGATGGGCCCGCGCTTGTCTGTAAACGAGCTGATTGGGTCTAGAACGTAATTTCCCATTGTTATCTCCTTACGCGCAAATGTCCTACTAAATCTAGACTTTCTCTATCTCTTAGAAGTTAGCACGCAATCCTATTACGAGCTGGCTAGCCCCAGGCATTCTAAGGAACTTCCATCCACTGAAAAGCTCTATATTCTGAGGCCTTCCCCATAAGATATCGTCAAGATGACGGCTGGCGCTTATATCCATGCCGCCCTTACCAACGCCAAGAAGAGCGCTATATCGCTTATAATAGAACAACTTCGCATCAATCCGCGGACTCAATCCTTGTCCAGCCCACTCCATTCCAAATCCAGGCTTAAATGTGAACCCCTTGTCCTTAATGATGACCGTGGTATCCAAGCCATTCAATAACGCCAGAAGCCTGTTTATCTCTGCCTGCAACTTCTCCCGCTCTGCTGATGTTGTAGCTGCAGCAAGAAGTTCTAGAAGTTTTCTGTACTTGCTTTTTAGGTCATCAAGGTCCTGCTGCTTGATTACTACTGAACCTTCTGGCGGAATGTAGACATACTGAGATAGGAGCTTGCCATTCTCTTTTCGCAGGATTTCAAGCTGGCCATTAACCATTGTAATCTGCTGCTTAAGACCATCCTCAAGCTGGCCAGTTTCAAGCTTGGCATTGGCAAGCTCAGTCACCTTTCGGTTATAGAACCAGCCAGTAATAACCAGCATGGCGGCCAGAAGAATCTCGCCAGCCAATCTTGGATGCGACCAAGCCCACTTCAGCGCCCCTGCAGCCTTGGACAGAATCTCTAAGTATCCCATATTAGTCTGATGCCTCCCCTTCCTCTTCATTAGCCTTCTGAACTGGAATGTGCGGCATATTCATCTTGGCGATATCGGCCCTTTCTTTTGTCGTGCTCCAGATGTATGCTGTAAAAATTGTACCGACAAGCCCTCCAGTAGTTATAATGGCAGTGTTGAGGGATTCCTTGCCATAATACAGAGCTGCCCAGACGCACAAATAAATGTAAAGACTCATATATAACCAATTCCAAAGCGCGCGCAAAGACCGCATGTCTCGAGCAAAATTATCAGCGAACTCTCGGAACTCCCGATGACACCAATTTACTATACCCTCAAGCTCAGAATATATTGCCGACAGGCAAGCTTTTATATTACTCACAGACCACTCCTAAATGAATCTAAATTAATTGCCATCCCAGGACAAGTCTTAGCCCTTGGAACTCCGACTCTGTCATATACCTCTCTGTGACCAAGAGCACTATCTTTTCCAAAACCAAACTTGGCCATAATCTGACGAGTAACGGCTAGGCATAAGTCCATAGTCTCCTTGTCTGGTGCCATGGCATCATAGCACCCAACGATGCAGCAGCCAAGGAAGTTCTGGTTGTAGTAGTCCGTAGCCTTATCACCGTACTCTGCCTTGCCGAATCCAGCATGAGCGCCCGCCCTATTCCATGGCCGACCAATCTTAACCTGCAGAATTCCGTTCACGCGCTCGAGACCTAAATGGTATCCTATGTCGCTCCAAGGCTTTTCGCAGTGTGGCTTTCTGACAGCCACCGCAGCCTTGTACTCTTCTTCGCTGACGATATTCCCATCCACGCGCCAGGACATGTGGTAGCGCTTAATTCCATCCCAGTCATTGCCGAGTGGATTATCCTTGGAGGCGCTGTGATGCCAGACCATTCCCTTCCAGGACGATGCAATGCTCGGAATTTCAAAGACACCTTCGGCAGATTGAGGAACTCCCGCCTGATGCGGCATGTTCTTTGGCGGAACATAGTTGTAGTTCTTTAGGCCATTAATGAATCCAAAGATTTTATCCAGCATATAGCATTGATAATGGATGATGGGTGTTATTTTCTTCCCAGTCAAGGTCCTTTCCTACGGCATTGGTAGCAAGTTCTATTAGCATCTTATTAATTTATAGTTTTATAATGTATACAATATAAGCGTTCTTAGCGCGTGATTCAGAGGAGGTGCGAGGAGTTCCATTGGCGTGAGAATCTACTATTGGGTCACTAGTATTAAAACCAGTACCCGTTGTATTTATACTGCCATTCCCACCAGGGTTAAGATTTTGAGTAGACCCCATTGAGTGAATATGGCCTTGAAAAGCATCCTGTTGGTAAGAGCCGACACCAGTCGCTGGAGATATAGCATCACGTTTGGTTCTCGACCCTTCGTCTGGGTCAAAGAATGGTGTGGTTGCGGAGCCACTGCTTGTTGTGTTGACCATGCGTAGGAATAAACCACGAAAATCTGGAACATTAAAAATATATCCAGCCCCACCCCATGTCGTTCCGATTACTCCAAATAGTGCTGAATTTTCTGGAAGAGCTCCATTAAGGCTGCGTCCATCACACACAACCCACCCAGCTGGAACCAATCCTTCTGGGGCGCCAAATGAAATTATTCCCCCAGTCGGAACGAATGCTCCAACCAAGCTTATATCAAGCTTGGCGGATGTTACGGATGCGTCCTGTATCTTACTATTGGATACACTGCCATTGGCTAGTTTGGCTTCCGTAACTGCTAGGTTTATAATATTAGGCGTGTCAATGGAGTTTGATGCCATCTTTATGTTTGTGACAGATGCATCTTGTAGCTTACCGGTGGAAACACTGAGGTTCCCAAGATTGGAATTAGCTACGGCAAGCGCTTGAATGCTTGTGGTTGCCACCGAGTTGGATGCCATATTGGCAGCAGTAACTGCAGACAATCCAATTTTGGGCGTGGTGACAGCTAAGTCGTTTATCTTTTCGGTCGTTACGGCACTCGCTTGGATATCCTTATTCCCAGTGAGCCCGAATAACCTGGAATCATTAACAGACGACGTGAAGGCAGAGCCGTTCCATGACACTGTTCCAATGAGGTATGTAGTCGACCCTGGAGCTGCAGTATTATGAAGTACCGTTGCCACTCCGCCAAGAACCTGGATGTAAATATAGTACGTGCCAGCGCCATCCGTATTCAAGAATGATACGTACGCATCGCCAGTTGCCCCAGCTCCTATTGGGCCAGTCAGAGCTGGCGAAACTGATGTGTATACATTGCCAGATATAACTAAAGACTCACCAGATATGAGCTTCTTCAGAAATACCATCGCAACAGCTGGTGATGGGTCTGGAGTCGCTGGGTCCGTGAATGGAGCAAGGCTAGAAGTGGATGTCAGTGGTGAGCCAATAAGTCCAGTCGTGTGATGGTCTCGACGGTGCCCAACTAGGTCGACATCGACAAATTCCACCCCAAGGTCAACGACGGACATGTTATGTGGATTTATAACAGTCGGTCCGGGGCCAGTTCCCATGGCATTAATGTGGTCATCAAGGAATTTGGTCTGCCCATTAGAGCATGTCGTGGGTGGTGTGGATGTATTTATTGCGATACCGACTCGCTCTGCCTTAGTCCTAGCAAACACCATTCCACTCTGGTCGATGGTGAGGACTGCGCCTCCACCGGTAAGAACGGTCCCAAGGAGAAGATAGTTGGCGTTTCCATTAACGATTGGGGTTGTTGGACTTGTCGTTACGATAATGTCATACCCATCCTGGCCGCGGGGATAGATTTTGCCAGAGGTTGCCTTATGTAGAGAGTAAACCGTCGGGTCTATGGCGTGTAGATATCCAATCCAGACATAGTTAGTAGCCCCGTTGGTCACTGGGACAAATCTAGTAAGCGTTGATTCTGGTGTGGAAACGAATCCACCAAGGCCATCTACTGATTCCTTGAACGGACCAGTCCCAGTTCCGCTTCCTGGTCCACCGCCAATGCTGCGCTGGTAGGTCTTACCCACATTGCAGTCAGAAGCTGGGATGTGGATTCTCTCGCCGCCAGTCGTTGTGGGGTCAGACGAATCAACGAGTCCAGAAGCTAGTGCGACGCCAGAGCCGACATAGATGAAGAGACCGCCAGCATCGGTAATCTTGAATGGGGATGGCTCAGCGTTCTCCTGGCTGTTCTGCAGGACCCCGTATGAGTAGAGGTCAACGATGCGGTCGGACAGAGAATCCTGAATTGAATACTTTTCGAAATCTAGGTCCTCCTTTTTTATGGGAGCGCCTGGTTGATATATTTCACCTTTCATGTCTGGTCTCCAGTGTTAAGCTATGCCCGTCACATATAATGGGAAATTGGCTAGGACTAATTTTCGTAGTATTTCTTGTAAAAACTGTCTGTTCACAATGGCTCCAAGTGGGTTCGTTACTTCTAGAATAATTCCACCCGAAAGATGCACATTATCCCAAACAGTAGCCGGAAGAATACTGCCAGCTGCGGCCAGAACCGTGGATGCCTGAGATACCCCACCAGTAACTAATGAGTTTTCCAGGACTGGTGGCACCAGGGGATTGGCTGCCCTAAAAACAATAACCCGACTGGTTCCTAGTCCAGGCTCGTCGACTACTGCCGCAAACGCGATACCTGGCTGCGTGGCAAGATTCGTTGCTATATCCTGCAGGGTTGTGTCGTTATCCGTATTAAACGGAGTGGTAACAGTAACGGCATCAACATCTACAGAGTGGCTATTCCCAGTGATGAGCGCAGCGCTGAATGTAATGGTCTGGTAAAAATTGTCATCAGTAACATAGAACGCATTGACTTCCTGCCCCAGCGTATCGTCCGCCACCTCAAGGTCAACTGTATCGCGTATCTCCAGAATGGTCGGCTCCACGCACAGTGCCGCATTGACCACATTAATCACAGAGCTAGTAGTCGGACTCTCTCGAGCCTCAGCAAAGAAGAACTTTAGGATTTCCCTAAAGTCGATGGCCTTCATATTCTGAGGCCTCATAATCCTTACATAGTCACCGAATTTGCTCTGTAGCGTTATGTCTCTAACGGATGCCACAGCAATATCATTATTGGCGAACACATCCCCAACATACTGCTCATCAAGTGACTGCCCATATGTCCAGTGCATCCCGTAATTATTTGAGTCTGATGTCTTCTTATAGATTGGGTCTGGCATTAAGGCTAGCATTGCGTCCCTACTTACCTCGTCTATGGCCTGTGGGATGGTGAAGACAGAGCTGACATAGACTGTATCTGCCCAACCATGACGACCTTTCACTCGCCAATACATCGGCCGCGTCTGGCCTTGTAGCCTGGGGTATATCGGAACTGCGATGCCCTTGTGGACCTGACCGACTATATAATCAACCGCCAAGCCAATTGTCCCAGTAGTCTGACTAGCCCCGCCAGTAACTGCCATGGATGTTAGAACAACTGGTGTCTCTATCTCGTCAGCGCGTATCAATACAATCCTGTCATCATCGGTCCCAGACCCAGCATTTACCACCGTGGCTGATGCCACATTGGGCCTTGCTGCGATTGCAACAGCAAGGGCGGCAAGGGTGGTATTACTGTCAGTAACAAAGACAGAGGAAACAGTAAAGCCGTCAACATCTACGGAGATGGTATTACCTGTAACTAGAGCTCCAGAAAGAGTTATCTTGGAGTCTGAGGTAACATAAGTTATCTTGTCCGCGGAATCAAATGTATCTACGGTGTCCACATCCACTGTCCACACAAAGTCATGGAACGCCGTGGAACACGGGTCAAGAGACCAATACAGGACTACAGTATCAATGTTGTTCTGGTAAGCGTTTAGATTGGCTGGCCCACCGGGAGGGTCGCCAAGGATATCGCTTCCATAGAACTTCTCGGCGTATCTGAAGTCTGCGTAAAGGCTCATGTTTTAATGCTGGTGTTATTCGACGATTGTGGCTGCCTGTCCAGAATGCGCTGATTCGGCAATCTTATCAGCATCGATTCCAGCAGTCCAGGCAGTGTACATGGCCTGAGCTAGTGGGTCGGCTACGACCTGAACCTGCGCATCAGTTGGATTGGCCTGTTGACCTTCTGGCATATCAGAAGCATTTATGACAACCTCCCAACCAATATCTCTTCCAGAGTAGCTGCCACTGTACCGCATTAAACATTTCACGAATACAGCTGGTTCTCCAGTTGTGTCCATAAAATGCCTACATGAATCAAGTCTTGATAATGCCATGTTATTCCCCCACTTTCTATAAGACCATTACAAAACAGTCAGAGTCGCCACATCACTCTGTACTGAATGCGTTCCGTCATAAACCACGCAGGAATAATCACCAGCGTCTCCAGAAGCAACCGACTCAATGGAGTATGTTGAATCCGTAGCATTTAGAATGTCATCGACACCCTTCTTCCACTGATATGTCAATGTGTCTATTCCGCCACTAGCAACAACGGAAAAAGTTACAGGATTTCCTGTTGCAATTTCCTGAGATTGCGGTTGACTAACAAAGATAGTTTGCGCGTAAGAAAATCCTATTTCACAAGGATTTGTTCGCACAATAACAGCATCCCAATCAGCCGCAATCAAAGCCGCGAATTCAGAATCCGCGACAATAACATTCTGTACCTTTCCACTTTTAACCAAAGCATATTCGCTCATATTATTCACTCCAAATTACAAGACAATAGCCTGAACCACCTGCTTGACCACTAACGTTGCCAGTAACTCCACCACCACCGCCACCACTATTAGTAGTACCCGCATTTCCTGCACTCCCACCACCATGACTTCCACTACCTTGACCACCAGTACCATCACCACCACCCCCTCCACCAAAGCCAGAAGGAGTTCCTGAACCGCCAAAACTTATCCCTGCTCCACCATTTCCACCGCTTGAAACGCCACTGGTAATGCCAGAAAGACCTCCGCCTCCGCCACCACCTTGAGAACCAGCTCCACCAGTTCTACCTACAGGCGACGTA
>Ga0315284_10006108_pt1 | contig 17152 bp, 10 predicted proteins | sample YL17G09_16_MG_FD_203696 | JGI IMG/M metagenome (GOLD analysis project Ga0315284, IMG submission 203696) | Sediment microbial communities from Yellowstone Lake, YNP, Wyoming, USA - YL17G09_16 | ecosystem: Environmental > Aquatic > Freshwater > Lake > Sediment | place: USA: Wyoming | collected...
GGGCCGGTGGGCCAGGCTAATCCGCTACCCGATATCAAGCTGACGACCGCCGCGGCCAGCGACTGGCAGGCGAGGGAGCTTGCAGCCAGTCTTGTGCCCGCGGCGGACGGCTGGCTGCTCAGCATCCGCAGCCTGGCCAAGGGGCCGGCGAGCGTGCTTTTGCTGGAAGCGGAGTTTCCTTCGCAGTTCACCGCGACCCAGGTGCAGCGCCTGGTCCCCCAGAGCGAGCTGGATCTCCTAGTCAGCGATCATCCTGGCGTGCTGGCGCTCGGCGTGTACATGCCCACCGGCCGGTCCATTCAGCCGGGGGAAATACTCCGCGCCAAGCTCAGCCGCAGCAATGGCGCATTGCGGCAGTCAAGCAAGCTGCCTCAGGGTATAGCCGGGGAAGTGCCGGACCTGGTGGGCGCGGAGAATGAGACTGGCGGGTTCGATCTCAGCTGGGGCTACTACAGCACCGGCGACTACGACCAGAACGGCGAGGTCAACATCGCAGACTTGACCCCGATCGCCGGGCGCTTCAAGCAGTCGACTGTGGACGGCGACCGCGATGCGCTGGATCGCCTGCTGGACGGCGACGGCAACACCGAGATCAACCTGGCCGACATCACACCCATTGCATCCAACTTCCACAACCTCGTCGCCGGCTACCGCGTCTTTCGCGCGGACGGGCCCGATCCCCTGACCGCCACGTCCACGCTGGTCGTTGAAATCACCTTTGACTCAAGTACCGTCCCCACGGACAGCCGTCGCCTGTTTAGTGCCGTCGTGCAGGGCGCTGACCTGGTGGCCGGCACGTACTACTTCGTGCGGCCTTACGACACCGGCACCGGCGATGTGGGCCCCCCGAGCAATGTGGTGCAGTACATGGCGGTTGCAGCGATGAAGTTCCGCCTCCCCCCGCCCGGCGAGTCCATCGTCGATGGCGGGCAGTGCCAGAACCCCAGCCTCGTGATGCTCCCCGGCGTGCCCGGTCTCAGCGAGGACGGCGCACCGGTGTTGGTCTACACGTCGCTCGGCGGCGGCGGAACCCCGCTGATGCTCGGCTACTATGGCAAGGACGGTTGGGCCAGCGAGGACATCAGCGGCGGCCACAACTTCGCCATGCCGAAGGCCACCCTGCTTCCTTCAGGCGGGGCCGCTCCTGGCGAAGGCATGATCGTGGCCTATGACATCAACGGTCTCACGGTCGTCGACCGCCGGTTCGATGAGCTGTGGGTACAGACGTCCGGCCAGGACGTGGGCGGAGGCAGCGGGGCCTTCTCACGCCTGGCGTTTGACCGCGATCCCCAAAGCGGCGGCTTCGGCGTCGCCCATGCCTACACCGGCACCGGCACCGGCAGCGTCCAGTACAGCTACGCCGGAGCGACTGGCGGGTGGACCACCGAGCCGGTCTGGAGCGGCGACATGGTCGGCGGGCTGGCGTTCCGCTTCGACCCAGGCGGCGGCGCGCCATGGCTGCTCTTCACGCACGGAACCTTCGTTACCTCGCCGACGCTTTCCATCAAGTTCAGCCTCGAGCAAGCGCGGCGCAACACTTCGACGTGGAGCATCTCCCCCGTGCCCTACCCCGATTCGCCGCTGTTCGTCGACCTCGGCTTCCGCCCCGACGGCACGCCGCAGCTGGTGTGCACCGCCGCCCGGGACTACACGATCAGCATCCCCTTGCTCGATCCGATCACGATCTCGCTGCTGTTCGACGTCGCCACGGCGGAGTACGGCGGGACATCCTGGAGCTTCAAGCGGGCGTACGAAAGCACTTTCGGCTTCTCGCTGGGCGGCGGGTTCCCGCCGACGACGCTGGTGCTGAACCTCGATTTCGCTTCGGAAGCCGGCTGGGCACAGCCTGACGAGCTGCTCTACTCACGTGCCGCCGGCACCGTGGACATCGATCTGCAGACCCAGCTTCCCACGGGCGCTGCCCTCAGCGGCACATCGCAGTACATGCAGCGCGGCGGAAGCGAAGTCTACGGCGAGTCGGGATACTACGACGGCAGCCCGGGCCGAGCGTACAGCTGGGCGCCCAACTCACAGGGCCAGCCCACGTGCGCCCATGTCCGCGGCACGTCGATCAGCGCCCAAGACGTGCTAAACGGGAACTTCGCGGCGGCGGGCGAGCTGGCCTTCTGGCGGCCCTAGCCGTGCGGATGGCCCGGACGAGCCAGTGTCTGGCGTATAATTCAGCCGAGAGTCGCCGTGGATGGTGCGCGATGCGGAACCAAGTCCTGTTGATACTGCTTGTCGGCGTCTGCTCCCTGAGCGGAGCTTGCGGGAGTTCTGGTGGCGGGATGGCTCCCTTGGCAGACGGCGTAAACCTCTCCGCCACGCCGCACAACCGCGCCGAGGCGCTGGCCCAACTTGACGCATTGCCCGCGCCGCCGGGTGTGGACAAGGAGGTCTTCGCGGAGATTAAGACGGCGATGCGCGAGATCCTTGAGACTGCCGATCCCTCCCGGTTTGCTTCTATTGCCCCGATCGGCGCAATCAACCGCATCGAAGACCTGACGACGGGCATCGACGACAGCGGCGCGAAGGGCATCCAGTGGAACTACAAGAACGCCGGCGACTACGACATGAACCGCCAGGTGAACATCAACGACCTCACGCGCATCGGCGTACATTTCCACAAGAACACGTCCAGTCCGGACTGGAAGACCGCAGCGCAATTCGCCGATGGCGACGGAAATGGTGAAGTGAACCTCGGCGACATCGTGCCCATCGGCGTGAACTTCCTCCACACGGTAGCGGCCTATCGCGTTGAAGGCGCGGATGCCACCGCAGGCCCTTTCACCCTGATCGGCCAGGTGCCGTACAGCGCCGGCACCCCGCTGCTCGCCGGTATACGCATGTATCACCACCTGCCGGCGGTGCAGTACCCCGTGTATCGCGTCGTGCCGATCGACGATTCCGGGAATCAGGGGGAGCCAAGCAGCCCGTCCATCGAATTCCTAATCAGCGAAAAGACGCGCATCGTCGGCGGTCCCGGCGGCCCGACTTTCTTATCGCACGTTGGGAACAACCTCAAGCTGATGCTCCCCGCCGGGGAGCCCACGCCGATCGCGCCCGGCGACGTCGTGGTCGGCGCCGAACGCGGCGGCTATTTGCTGCGCGTGCTCGACGTACAGCGCACGGGCGACCAGCTGGACATCGCGGGTGAGCCGGGGATCCTCGCCGACGTGTTCCTGCAGGGCGGGCTGGCCGACATGCTCGACGACTTGAGCCAGGTGCCGCCGGCAGTCTATACGCTTGACCTTTCCGGCCAGGTGCTGCACTCAGAGAAGAGCCTCACGGCGACGATCACCGCCGGGTCGATGGCGTTCCTGCCACAGGCCGACGTGGCGGTGAACTACAACCAGTACGGCGGGGTGACGTATCTGCGCGGCCTCGCGCTTGGCGGGCCGCTCGATCTCGACATGACGGTCGAGCTGTTCGCCGACAACTGGAGCGGCGATTTCCCGCTCACGCCAGACGACGTCCCATTCTTCGAGCATAAGATGACCGGTTTCACGTTCGACTTCACTGCCTACCAGAACGACGTGCCCGTCACTATGGCTCTCCAGTACGACGTGTATGTCGGCATCCGCGGCACCGGCGCGTTGGATGGAACGTACGTGGCGCGCATCGTCAGCACGTACGACAACGTCAAGATGGGCGGCATCTACAACAGCGGCGGCATCCAGGACTTCAACGAGTACACGCCAAGCCACGGCGCACCGGGCGAACCCGCCATCAGCACGACTGGCGGCGACTTCAGCTTCACCGCTTACGTGCGTCCCGAGATTCACACGCGGCTCTATGGCAACCCGGTGCCGGGCAACACCGAAGACTTGGCGCTGACGCTCGCCCCGCAGTTCACCCTCACGGGGACGCGTACCACCACACCTGAGGCCGGCTACGACTACGTCCTCGAAGGCTCGATGGACACCAGTTATGTGCTCGCGCTACATCACATTGGGCTGGAGAGCGAGCAGACGAAGTCGTTCGTCGGCTTGCGCGATACCGTGGTCTCCGGCTTCATCCCGGACATCCCCCCGCCGCCGTAAAGGCGCAGCGCGACGCGCGCCCTGGGAGCGCCGCCATCCTGGCGGCAATTCAGAATGCCGGCTGGAAGCCAGCGCTCCCAGAAAAGACAGCCCGCCGCGGCCGAGGTACTACGGCCATCCATGGCAGGGGGTACCACCGCCCGCCGTGGCCGCGGTACTACGGCCGTCCCTGGCCGTAGACCTTATCCTCCCGTAGCGGCGGCGTCCCGGGGCTTCCCCCAAGAAAGTGGACACCCGGAACAGCTACACTTGTGCAGTTCAGGAGGTGTCCATGGCAGAGCGCCGGAGGTTCACGAAGGAGTACAAGGTGGCGGCGGTCCGGCCGCTGCTCACCGGGGCCAAGCGCGGCAGCCAGCAGGCTGAGGACCTAGGGCTGGATCGTACGCAGCTGCCATCATTTACATGCACCGCCCGGCGGCTCGAAGTGCTTCCGGAGGGCAGCGAGTAGGCTCTAGGTAGGACTGTGCTCGGAAGTAGTTACGAGGGACTCCAACAACTGGGATACGAGGCAGGAGCACGAGTAGGTTAAGAGACGGGAACTACGGGTATCTGATTGGAAGCCGATTCGGCGTCCTGGAGGAAAGCATGATTATCCGTGTACCTATTCTGCTGCTTGGTGCAGTGCTGGTATCTACATTATCTGCCTGCGGCGGCAGCAACCAGTTCGAGCGCACCAGCTCGGCAAAGGGCATCATCGCCGTCAAGCCTGTCTCGTCTTGCGGGCAGGCTGGCAGCAACTCCGTGATCTATTTTTACGATGACGGCTCGTCTAGCACAAGTGGGCCTATCGTCAAGTATGAGTGGAACTTTGGCGCCGGCTGGGAGGACTTCAGCAGTACGGGTGGGCTGGCATCACACTTCTACGACACGCCCGGTACGCAGAATACGCATCTGCGCGTCACCGATTCGACGGGCCAGAAGGCTTCAGGGAAGGTAAAGGTTATGATCGTGGAGGGCTTTGACGCTCAGGTCGTGCGGCTGCTCTGGGGCGTGGATGAAGGAGACGAATACAGACAGAGTTCCGATGGGAGCCGACTGCGCTACCACAACTGGCGCTGGCGCTGTCTCTCCTACGACCCTGAGACCCCTACATATACTGAGAACCACATCCTGGCAATTGCAATTGGCGACCCGGACTTCGACCTGCTGCGCGTCTACAGCGCGGGTTCCACGAAGGACTACGTGATGCCCGACCTGGATGATGACGGCGTCAATGACGATCCGAGCATTAAGCGCGTGTTGATACTCCCGCATGTGCTGGAAGTATCTGGAAGCTGCATCGGCCGCGGCAAGGAAGACGTTTACGTCTGGAAGGTCAAGCCGGTCGGAGCCAACGGGGAAGGCAAGAAGGAATACGTTGGCCACGTTACACTGCTGAAATGAGCTCGAATCAGTACGCAGCGGCAACCAACTTCATCGGTGCCGCTGCGTACTAAAGCCAATTTACTCCCGAAGGAGTCACCCAACTCGCTGCGAACCTGCGGCGCTTGTGACCTGCTCCCTAAGATTGTTCCAATTCGTGTGAGAGAGTATTCACCTCCTGAAGCTGTGGGAAGGGCTGATAGCGGGGACGTATGGGATGTACAGGCGCCAAGGCCAGCACCTCTGGAGCGGGTGGCCGGTAGCCCAGGGCGCAGTCCGGACTGACCGGGTTGTAGTGTCGGCGGCATCTGCCTTTGCAGCGCGCAGTATCGCGCAGCATAGCTTGGGGACAGCTTCGAGCCTATGGAGCGCGAGCTGCTGGAGCGGGGCCTGGCCATCATCGAGCATACCTCAACCGGCCTGCCACCTGCCGACCGCGAGCGCCTTAGGGCCCAAGCCGAAGCGATGTCCCTCGACGACCTGGCCCAATTCGCCCTCGACGAACTGGAGAAGCTGAAAGACGTGTTGGCCACAAGCGAACAGCAGGCTGGTGCCTGATCCGCTAGGTCGGCCCTCGGCGCCTCACCGCCTAGTGGCTTTGGCTAGCTCCCCAGGTCGAGCCTCAGCCCCGCGTGGTCCTCCAGGGCGTCGTACAGCGGCTGCGCAGGCTCGCACGCCGCAGCCGGGTCGAGCGCCGCCGTCGCCGCCAGGATGCGGATGCTGCCGTTCTCGGGCAGCTTCAGCGTGCTAGCACCCGCAGGCAGTTCGATGGTATACCGGTAGATGTACGAGTAGCTGTAAAGCTCGTTCTGGCCGGCGGAGTCGTGGCGGTGGGAGCAGAACCAAGCCACCGGCGCGCGCTTGGTAAACCCAGGGGTGAGGCCGGTAAGCTCATACGGCCAGGTGAACGCGACTTCCGGGATATCGCCCTTCCACACGCGGTTGTCCCACTGGCCGATGTAGCCGCACCAATCCTGGACAGTCAAGCTGACTGGCTTGCCGTCAATCTCGAACTCCGCCTGCTGGTCACCAGCCGCAGCGGCAAGCAGGTAGAGGCGGTTGAACCGGCCCGGAGGCAGAGCAATCGTCTGCCCGTCGCACGACACTGCGTCAAACTGCCCACCGCCCGCGGGCCCGAGCTTGAACTCCACCCCGGCATCGGTGAGCTGCTCAGGGAGCATCTCCGCCGCCAAGCAGCGCCCATCGGTATCAAACCCGCTGCTCACTGCCTCGCCGTCGTGCGACGCCACGCTGGCGTTGAATGGCAGCGTCAGCGGCACGAAGCGCGCCTGAGCCACCTTGGCTGCCGGCTTGCCCAGTTTGATCGCGAAACTGTGCACGCTGTACGGCGTGAAGTCGACGACCAACCGCCCGTTCGCGATCTTCGCATCGCCCAACGGACGCTCCTGCCCGTCAACCTCCCGCGCTTCGGCAATTGGCGCGGCAAAGCCCACCTGGACGCCGTCCTGCGGCTCGCCGCTCAGCTCGACCAGTCTCACGACGATCTCATCGCCGTCCTCAGCCTTCTTCAGCGCCATCACGCGAATGCGCGGGTTGCTCACGTGGAGCGGGGAGAACGACTTGCCCAGAGCGCCCGCGTGCTTGGCGCAGCGGAAAGCCACCAGCGGCTGCTCCAAGCGCATCGCCTGCCAATCCGTCTGTCCTTCGCGCCAGTCGCCGCTGTGCCCCGCCAGGCCGTAAGTGATTTCGTGCCGGCCCCAGTCCTGGGTGGCTTGGTCGGCGTAGTCCTCGCTGTGCACTCCTGGCGTGCGCAGCAGCGTCAGGCGCAACGTGTGGTCATCCGGCTTGTCGGAGCCGTACTTGAACGGCGAGAGCACGGTCACCCCGTAGTCGCCCGACGCGTCAGTCAGGTCGAACCACTGGTGCGACGGCACCTCGTACTTCTTCTCATCGTTGTTGCCACGCTGAATCGTGCCCACCTCCCAGTTGTAGGTCGCCAGCGGATTGGACACGCTGAGCGGAAACTCCGCCTTGAGGTTGCAGCCCTTGCTGCGCCAGTCGATGCTGTTGCGGAACTCCACGCGCTCGCCGGCCTCGCCCGCGGCCAGGCTGATCGTCTGCACGAACTGGCTGCCCTCGGCCTCGCGCGACACCTCCAGGGCCATGCGCGCCGCGCCCTCCTCGACGATGCGCACCTGCGCCGGACCGCCGACGTAGGCGTAGGGCGGCTTCTGCTGGTCCGCCCAGTCGATGTTCCACGCCGGCCAATAACCCGGCGCGTCATGGGTGAAAGCCAGCCGCGCCGGAGCCGCCAGCAGCTCGCGCTGCGCCTGCTTGTCGAACACGCTGCTCACATCCCCGTTTGCGTCCAAGCTCACGCGATAGCGGTGATTCTCCAGCGACGACTCGGTGACGTGCAGCTCCGTCTTGCCAGGGCTTTCGCTGTACATGATGCGCACGCCGTAGGCGCTGTAGCCCACCGACGGCACGCGCGCCAGGAACAGCACCCTGGCCGCGCCATCAGCGGGCCCGATCAGCTGCGCCGGAACCTGCGCTCCATCGGGGCCGGTCACTTCCACTCCGAGGGGAGGCCGCCCCGAATGCAGAGGCACTACAGCCTCGACCAGGTCCTCACGCTCGACAGCCAGCGGGTTGTAGACCACTATAGTCTCGCCGCTAGTGCGCGTGTCCATCCCGGCGGTGATCGCGCCCACCGAGCTTTGCAGCACGTCGGCGAACTGGTTCAACGCCAGCACCTCGTCGTTCCAGGAGTACTCGTAGGCCTTGGGATGAGAAGTTCCCGGCAGGATGTCGTGGAACTGCCCGCCCGCAACCAGCGTCCAGGCGGCGTTTAGCTTGCGCCGCGGATACTCCGGCCCGCCCAGCCACTCCGCCGTGACCGCCGCCCGCTCCGCGCTGTCCGCCAGCAGCTCGTTCAGGCGGTTCCAGCGCTTCATGTACGCCTCGGACGTGATCGACCCGGCGGAGTGCTGCGTCAGCAGCAGGTCCCCCTTGTAGCGCGGCAGCTTGCCCTCGCTCTCGGGCTTGATGTCTAGGAACATGTGGTCCGCCCTGCAGGACACCACCCGCACCGGGCCGCCGCCAGATATCGACTGCTCGATCCACTTGACCGAATCCTCGGCCGGCGCTCCGCCGACATCCCCCGTCCCGTAGTAGAAGTAGTCGGCGTACACGCCGGAGGTCTGACCGTCCCCGGTGATGCGCTTCAGCCACGCGTCGCTATGCGACAAGTCCTCCTCCACCGTCCCGCCGTAGGAGCCGGGGTTGAGCGCGGCGATCACCGCGCGGCCGTCCAGCCCCTCCCAGACGCCGACGTTGAACGGGATGCCCACCGCCGAGCCCCAGGTCAGCTTCTGCGTGGAGAAGCCCTTGATGCCGCAGTGCGCTAGGACGCTGGGCAAGGAGGCGGGGAAGCCGAAGCAGTCGGGCAGCATGAACTCCTCGCTGGCCTTGCCGAACTCCTGGCGGAAGTAGTGATTGCCGTAGAGCACCTGGCGGATGATCGACTCGGCGGATGGGACGTTCACGTCGCACTCCTCCAGCGACGACCCGCAGGGGAACCACCGCCCGGCGGCCACGTACTGCTTCAGCTTCGCGTAATCCGCCGGGTAGTACTCCTTCATCATGCGGTAGCGGTTGGCGCCGCTGAAGTTGAACACGTAGTCCGGGTACTTCTCGAAGAGCGCGAAGTTGTCGTGCAGCGTGTTCGGGATGTACTCGCGGATCACCGTCGGATAGGTCCAGCGCCACTGCGTGTCCAGATGCGCGTAGCCCACGGCGTACAGCGTGCAGCCGGCGGACAGGTCGGGGGGCGGCGCCGAGCCCGCCTTGCCGCTGTCATCCGCATAGGCAGCGGGTGCCGTCTCGGTGGCAAGAATGACTGTGCAGATCAGCAGCCAGTACCTCATGGCGTCATACCTCATCCTGATTGATCTCCAGTTCTCCTGCGAGAAGCGCAAGCATCGCGCCCGCATCCCCGGCACTCCCCAGCGCTTCGCGAAAGCCCTCGTCCATCAGCTTACGGGCCAGCTTGGCCAGAACGCGCATGTGGGTGTCGCTCGGGTCGGATTCCCGAATCGCCAGCAGAATGGCAAACCCCACCGGCTTGCCGTCCAGCGAGCCCCATTCTACAGGCTGGGCGAGCTTGAGCATGGCCAGCGAGTCGGCGCCCACGCTGTCCGATTTGCAGTGCGGGATGGCGAAACCGTGCCCAAGCCCGGTGGAGTACACCGCCTCCCGCGCCCAGAGCGCCTCTTCGAACTGCTCCGGCACGTCGGTACGTCCTGCAACGTAGAGCAGGTCGGCGAGCTCCTTGATCACTTCTTCTTTCGTGCGCGAATCTGAGTCGAGCACGATCATCTCCTCAGTGACCAAAGGCATTGAGCCCCATTTGCCGGGAAGCTTGCCAAGCAGCGCATCCACGCTCGCCGCGCTGTCGCATGCCATCGCCTGCTCCAGGATGCTGCGGCACTCGGCGGAATCCAGCTTCGCCACGGCGGCCTTGACGGCGGGGATCCCCGGGGCGCTCAGGCTCAGCTCGTCCAGGCCCAGGCCGACCAGCAGCGGAGCGTTGCGCACGTCGCGCGCCATCTCTCCGCACATGCCGATCCACTTCCCACTGAGATGCGCATCGTCGACCGCAATCCTGAGCAGCCGCAGGAACGCCGGGTCCCGCACGTTGTGCAATGCCGCGACCTGCCGGTTGCCCCGGTCTACCGCCAGGAAGTACTGGCACAGGTCATTAGTCCCGATGCTGAAGAAGTCCACCACCGCGCTGAACTGGTCGATGATCAGCGTTGCCGACGGCACCTCGACCATGATGCCGACACGCATCTCCGTGTCGAAGCCCAGGCCAGCACCGGCAAGCTCGCCCTGCACCTGCGCCACCCGCGCTTTGAACCACCTAGCCTCATCCACGGTGCTGACCATTGGCGCCATCACCCATACCGGGCCGAAGGCCGAGGCGCGGGCGATCGCGCGCAGCTGCGCGTCGATCAGCTCGCCGTGCTCCGCGTAGAGCCGCAGGCCACGGTTGCCGAGAAACGGGTTCTCCTCCCTGGGCAAGCTGAGGAATGGCAGAGGCTTGTCGCCGCCAATGTCGAAGGTGCGGATGATCACCGTCCGGCCCTGCATCGCCTCCACGGCGCGCCGGTAGACGCCGAACTGCTCGTCCTCGCTAGGTGGCGCATCGCGCTCCGCAAGCAGCATCTCGGTGCGGAACAGGCCGATGCCTTCCGCGCCGTTCGCCAGCGCAGATGCCGCCTCAGCGTCGGTGGCGATGTTCGCCGACACCTCGATGCGGCGGCCGTCGCGCGTCGTGGTCAGCCTGTCAACTCCCGCGGCGTCACGCCGCTTCTTGCGCCGGTCGCGCTCCATCTCGCGCTCGTAGAACCGCCTGACTGCAGGCGAGACGGGATGAAGCACCACACCGCGGTTGGCGTCCACGACCGCCTCCTGCCCCGCCAGCGGCGCAAGTGCATCCTGCACGCCGACCACCGCCGGTATCCCGAACGATCGCGCAAGGATTACAGCATGTGAAGTCGTCCCCGCGCCGGCGAGCACCAGCCCCTGCAGGAAGCGCCGGTCCAGCGCCAGGAACTGCCGAGGCGCCAGCCCTGCCGCGCAGACGACCGACGGCTCGCTGAGCTGCAACGCCTCCGGTGCAGTGCTGCGATAGCCCAGCCGCTCCGACAACTGCGCGCCGATGTCCTGCAAGTCCACCACGCGCTCGCGCAGATACGCGCTCCCCGTCGCCTCGATTCGCGCGGCGAACAGCTGCACCGCCTCAACCACAGCTTGGGCGGCCGTGCGCCTGCCCGTGTTGATGAGGTCCTGCAGTTGCCTGGCGAACGCCGTGTCCTTGACGATGGCCAGGCTCGCGCGGATGATGTCCGCCTCAGTCTGATTGACCGACCGCGCAAGCTGTGCCTGCAGCGCCGCGCAGACGCCGTCCAGCGCCGCGAGCAGCTTCTGTAGCTCCGCCTCCGCATCTGCCGGAGCTTCAGCTCGCAGCTCCTCCGGTAGCGCCAGGCCGCCCACGACCACCGCCCGGCCGATGCCGATGCCCGCGCTGGCAGCGATCCCAGCGATGCACGCGACCTGCTCCCCCGCCAGCACGCGCGGGACCGTGCCAGCTCCGCGCAACTCAGGCTTAGGCAGCGGCAGATCCTGCGCCGCCAGCCTCTCGGCGATGAACCGCGACAGGGCCTGATGCGCTGCCGCCTCGTCCGCCCCGGACGCCGCCAGCCGACACGGATCATCGTGCAGCACGCCCGCGCCGACCAGCTCCAGCACGCTCGCCGCATCCGCGGTCACACCAGTCCGTTCGTTCGTCAATGTCACGCGCGATGCGTATTGCTGCACGAACTCAGCCAGGGCAGTCGCGGGCCTGGCGTGCAGCCCATAGATCAGCGGGCAGCGGAATGAATACTCAAGCGCCATGGCTCTGCCCTAGGGAGCTCAGGCTGGCTTGCCCCTTCGCCTCACGTCGCTCACGGCCCACCTGGCATGCGCCTGGGCGCTACTGCTCCAACTTGGCGAACACGGCCTTGGGGTCCCTGATCGCCAACTGGACCGGCACTTCGACGATTCTCAGCCCGCGGAACCTGTCGCGCGCCTCGACTCCGATATCGGCGGCGAAGATCGCCACGTCCGCGGTGCGGATGTCCTCCGCGCTCAGCTGGTGCTCGATGCCCATCGCCCCCTGCGTCTCGACCTTGATCGTGTGCCCCAGCGCCTTGCCCGTCTTCTCCAGCTGCTCGGCAGCCATGTATGTGTGCGCGATGCCCGTCGGGCACGCCGTCACAGCGACAATCTTCACTTGGCACTTCCTCCTTCGTTGGCCTATGCCGTCGCACTACCTGAGCCGGCAGCAAGCTCTTCCGCCTTCGGCTGCCTCCGCGTCCCAATAAGCTTCAGCCCGTTGATCACCAGCGCAGTCACCACCGTCCCGCCGATGATAGCGATGACGTATGCGATTCGGTTGTCCACCACCGGCAGCACGATTGGCCCGCCGTGCGGCGCGTGGTCACCCACCCCCCCGAGCATGGCGATGGTCGAGGCCACCATCGAGCCAACCATAATCGTGGGGATGACGCGCAACGGGTCGGCGGCGGCGAAGGGAATCGCCCCCTCGGTGATGCCGATCATCCCCATCGCCAGCGCGGCCAGCCCCGCCTCGCGCTCCTCGTCTCTCCACAGCCGGCGCAGGATCAGCGTGGCCAGACCCATGCCCAGCGGCGGCGTGCAGATCGCCGCGGCGCAGGCGCCCATCACGGCGTAGTTGCCCTCCTTGATCATCGCCGCGCCGAAGAAGAACGCCACTTTGTTTACCGGCCCACCCATGTCGAACGCAATCATCGCGCCCAGGATCATCGCCAGCACGATCTGGTTGCCGGTACCCATCGTTTGCAGCCACGTGGTCAGAAACGCCATCAGGTGGGCGATCGGTATGCCGATCACCTTGAGCATCAGGGTGCCCATCACCAGCGAGGACAAGATGGGGATGATCAAGATCGGCATGATCGGGCGGAGATACTTGGAGACTGGGATCTTCTTGATCAGCTCGACCACCCAGCCCGCAACCAGCCCGGCGATGATCGCGCCCAGGAACCCGGCGCTGGCCTCGCCCGTCGGCGTGGGGATGTGCCCGGCGAGATAACCGCTGACGAACCCGGGTACTAACCCCGGCCGGCCCGCGATGGCATAGGAGATGTAGCCAGCGAGCACAGGAAGGAGCAGCGCGAAGGCGCTGCTGCCGATGTCCAGGATGAGCTTTAGCGTCGGCGCATGGCTGAAGTCCGGCCCCGCGGGCGTCATCGGCGCGAAGGCGATGGCGCAGGCAATCATGATGCCGCCGCAGGCGACGAACGGGATGGCGTAGGACACGCCGGTGAGCAGGTACTGGCGGACTCTCCTCAGACCCTCGACGAACTCGTTGCCTGGCATGGCGGCCTCTCAGACGTGCTGGATAGAACCGGGTCCGGACTGCCACGCCCGCCCCCAGGCATGGCCCTGTTTCACCGGCGAGGCTCCCGTCGGTGCGGTTCCATAGCCATGCCCCAAGACAGGGCGCGCGGGCGTGAGTCGTGGCGCAGATCTTACTGCATGAGCAGCGCGCGTCGGGCGCCACTCGTCCTAGATGGCCCCAGCCCCGACCTCCTGGTCGTCGGACGGGAACTTCAGCGCGGCCATCTCATTTAGCACCAGGCGCACGAAATCTTCAAGCGCCATTTGCGCCGCAATCTCGCGGTGCTTCCCCAGTGCCTCCGGGGCAAGCTCTTCTCTGACCCGCCGCCCAGCCTCCTCATGCATCCCGCCGTCCATCGGGTCCAGCGCGATGCCCGTCTCCCCAAGCTGCTTGGCGACACCCCAGTACAGGATTGCGGCGATGTGGTACCGCTCCAGTATGGCAAAGAGCGCGGCGCTAATGGCCAGCGGAGCTAGCATGCACTCCTTGCTGTGCAGCTCGAGGGAGATGCTCAGCGCTTCCGCCAGTTCAGCGGCGGCACGCCCGTACTCGCCCAGCTTGATCGAGATGTTCCCCAGGTTGTTCAGCGAGATGGAGATGCCGATGCGGTCGCCGATCGCGCGCTTGATGGCCAGCCCTTCCTCGTGGAGCTTGCGCGCGTCGAGGTAGTTGCCCGCGCAGTACTCGACGTTGCCCAGGTTGTTCAGACTGGCCGCAATACCGAAGCGCTCGCCGATGTCGCGGCGCAGTGCCAGGCTTTCAGTGTAGAGCTCCCAAGCTTCCCCGTAGTTGCATTCGAAGAACTCCACGTTGCCGAGGTTGCTCAGCGAAAGCGCAATCCCCCGGCGGTCCCCGAGAAGTCGCTGGATCGCCAGGCCTTCATGGTGCATACTGCCTGCCTCCCTGTACCGGCCCTCGCGGTAATAGGTATTGCCGATGTCGTTGAGGCATGCCGCCGTGCCGTGCAAGTCCCCCAGGTCGCGACGGATCTCCAATGCCTGCCCGCAGAGCCCTCGCGCCTCTGCGTAGCTGCTAGTCGCAACATCGATACGCGCCAACTCGTGCAGTGCCCGGGCTTCGGTGTGCCGATCGTCGCAGGCCCGCGCCAGGTCTAGCGCACGCTGGCACTGCTCGTGTGCAGGCCCGTGCCTGCCCTCCAGGCGCTCGATCTCGCCCAGCAGGGCATGCGCCCGGGCGTGCACCGGATCCGCCGCGCCAGCTGGAGCGAAGGCCAGAGACGCCTCGCAGGCCATGCGCGCTGCTTGGTACTCACCCAATTGCAGCAGCGCCTCCGCCAACCCGAGCTGCGCGGCCAGCTCGCCCTCACGACTGTGCAACTCGCGCAGCTCCTCCAGCATCGCCTCATAGAGACCGCGGCAGCTTCGAGCATCGCCGACGAGAATCAAGTACGTGCCCAGACGGGCGGCAAAGCGCTCCAGCGACGCGGTGTCGGCCCTGTGAAGTGCCGTCTCCAGTGCTTGCAGGATGTTCTCGAACTCGCGCGACAGACCCTTCACCGCCTCCAACTGGCCTTGGGAGTGAAGGCGGTCGCAGAGAGTGCTGCACAGGGCGGAGTAGTACTGGCTGTGGGCGCCCACCACAATTTCGAAGTCATCGGACTTGAGCAGCCGCTGATAGGCATACTCGCCAATCGCGGCGTCATGCACCAGATAGCGGTGTTCGCCGTCAATGCTGCGATGGTAGAGCCAGCTCTTGTCGATGAGTTCCTGCAGGACGGCCGCGAGCCTGGGCAACGGGATCACCGACTGCGCCGCATCAAGGGTGAACCCGCCGCGGAACACGGCAATGCAGCGCAGCGCCAAGCGCTGCTCTTCACTCAGCAGGCTGTAGGACCAGTCGCAGGAAGCGCGCACGCTGCGATGCCGCTCAGGTACGTCCGGCGCACGCGCCGCGATGTCCAGCTGCTCTCGTAGCTCGCGCCGCAGCTCCTGCAGATCGCGCGTGCCGCACCAGGCTGCCACCAGCTCAATCGCTAGCGGCACGCCCTGCAGACCAGCGCAGATCTCCGTGATCTCCCCAAGGTTTTCCTCGGTCACGAAGAACAGCGGGTCCACAGCGCGCGCGCGGTCCGCAAAAAGCTGCACCGCCGGGGCCAGCGCGGGGGCCACCGCACTCCACGGCACGCCGTTCACCGGCAGCGGGTCCAGGGGATATACGTGCTCAGTGGGGAGGTGCAGCGGCTCGCGCGAGCTGACCAGCACCTGCATCTGGGTCGCGCCTTCCAGCAGTGCCTCCAGCACGGGCGCCCCAAGCAGAAGATGCTCAAAGTTGTCGAAGTACAGCAGCATCCGCTTGTCGCGCAGGTAGTCGCAAAGCTGGGCGAGCGGCTCGGCCTGTCCGCCGAGGGACAGCCCCACCGCCTCCGCCGTGACGGACGCCAGGCGCCCGGCGTCGCGCACCGCGGCCAGCATCACCACTGCCACGCCATGCCTGTAATGCCCCCGCAGCCTCTCGCACAACTCGTTGATGAGCCGGGTCTTGCCGTAACCTCCGGGCGCAACAACCGTAACTAGTCGCTGCCCGTAGCTCAGCAGCTGCGCCAGCTCCTCAAGCTCCGCCTGGCGGCCGACGAATGAGGGCGCTACCGAATCCCTACCGCCTTGTGCATCCACACCTGACATCCCGGCTCGAACCACCAACTGAGCTAGTCCCGGGCTAACCCTGCTCCGGGACATGGCCCACCTCGCGCCCACAGCCCCAAGCGCGAATCGGAGCCCAGATTGTACTGCATGCGCTGGCTCGCGTCCCCGCGCGCCTCCCGCGCCGCGGCAAAGCTAGTCACTGCAGCCCCGCACCTGTGGCGCCCTGTTGACAGAGACGAAAGTAACTAGTATTCTGGTTCCAGTCTACCAGTTTGGAGACGATGCCATGGCGCCAGTGCTACGAATCTCAGAAGCTGCGGCGATGGCGCTGCACACTGCAGCCTTCATGGCAGTCGACCAGGAACGCACCTGCAGCACGCGCGAGCTGGCTGCCAGGCTCAGCGGCTCCGAGGCGCACCTCTCAAAGGTTCTGCAGCGGCTGACCAAGGCCGGCCTCGTTCTTTCCAGCCGCGGCCCGCGGGGCGGGTTCTCGCTGGCACGGCCCGCCGGGGAGATCAACCTGCTGCAGGTGTGGGAGGCGATCGACGGGCCGGTGGGAGACGTGCACTGCATGCAGAATCCGCCCGTGTGCGACGGGACGACCTGCCTGTTCGGCGCTCTCGTGGCCAAGATGAACCGCCAGGCGCGCGAGTACTTGGGAGGCACCACCCTGGCGGATTTGCGCTACGATCAAGGGCAGCTGGTGCGCCGGGGGCAACGTCCCGGGAGGTCTGCTGGATGAGCGTCCGTTACCATGCTGTGCTGCCTGACGCCGCCTACTGGACGGGGCGCATCCCGTGCCAGATGGCCTGTCCGGTGCTTACCGACGCGGGCCGCTACGTTCAACTGATCGCCGATGGGCGGTTCGAAGAGGCGTATCTGACCGCTCGCGCACCCAACCCGCTGGCTTCGGTCTGCGGCCGCATTTGCGCCGCCCCGTGCGAGGACAAGTGCCGCCGCGGGCTGTTCGACGCGCCGGTGAGCATCCGCGCGCTGAAGCGCTTCGTCACCGCGCGCTACGGCGTGGAGTCGCGCGAGCCGCAGACGCAGGCCAAGCTGCACGACGGGACGTCCGAGCCCGGCAACAAGTGGCGCTGGCACTTGCCGAAACTCGAGGGCGCGCTGCACGGGGTGGGCGGAGGCAAGCGCGTGGCGATCGTCGGCGCCGGGCCGGCGGGGCTGGCCTGCGCGCA
>Ga0315284_10006110_pt1 | contig 17152 bp, 17 predicted proteins | sample YL17G09_16_MG_FD_203696 | JGI IMG/M metagenome (GOLD analysis project Ga0315284, IMG submission 203696) | Sediment microbial communities from Yellowstone Lake, YNP, Wyoming, USA - YL17G09_16 | ecosystem: Environmental > Aquatic > Freshwater > Lake > Sediment | place: USA: Wyoming | collected...
TTTTGGCATCTTTCTTCTTTTTCTTTTCACACTAATTTTCAGCTTTAAGTCGTGGGCGATTTAATTTACTATAACACTTTATGCGCATCAGTCGAGAGCGGTCAATACGTCGATAGTTCGCTTTCATAAGCGAAAGGAAACCTGTCCTCTGCTCAAAAGCAAAGGTTTTCTTTCGTGATGCGGTGCTTCAGGAAACCGCACACTAAAGTGTGCGGTTCATAAAGGAAGCACAGCATGCTAGTAGCAGGCGATTATGTCATGCAAAACCCTTGGGAAGAGTTGCGATCACTTGTCACGGATGAGATCAAGCAGCGATTCGGTCTGGACGTACATCTGGAAGAACCTAACAAAGAAGGGTTCGGCGATTGGGCGTTGGCATGCTTCGAGCTTGCCAAACAGCGGCAGAAAATCCCCACGGAGCTTGCCAAAGAAATAGCGAGCAAAGTAGAAATACTCGGAATCAATGCGAAACCCGTTGGCCCGTACGTTAATTTTTATGTCGATTGGGCGGTCTGGGCCAATAAGATACTTGTCGGCATAGGGCCGCGATACGGGCAGACGAAGAAGACGCGCAAGACGGCTGTCGTAGATTTATCTTCTCCGAATCCGGCACACCCGTTCCATATGGGGACGGTTCGCTCGACGCTGTTGGGCGAATCTCTCAGCAGAATCCTTGAAAACCAGGGCTGGGACGTGAAGAGGTTGTGTTATGTGAATGATCTCGGCAAGCAGGCCGCTATTGCGCTGCTTGGTTATTTGACATATGCGAATGGAAAGAAGCCTACCGGCAAACCAGATGTATGGCTTGGCCAGTTATATTTCAAAGCTAACGAAGCCGTTGAAGGTAGCCCCGCTATGCAGGAGCGTGTTGAAGAAATCCTGCGCGAGTGCGAGCTTGGAGCAAAGGGATTTGCCGATGTCGGTCGTCGAGTGGTCGATTGGTGCCTCGGCGGATTCGAACAAAATTGGAACATGATGGGCGTGAAATTTGACAAGCTTGTATACGAATCCCAGTTCGTGAAGCGCAGCAAGGAAGTGATCGAGGAGTTGAAGGAGAAAGGCATCACGACTGAATCGGATGGGGCGGTTGTTTTGAATCTCGAGCAATACGAATTACCGAGTACAATAATCCAGCGTTCTAACGGTACAGCTCTTTACCTAGCACGCGATGCGGCTTTTGCTTTGTGGCGAAACGAGGAGTGGAAGCCGGAACGAAACGTTTACGTCGTCGCTGAAGACCAGCGGACACATTTCAAACAGATGTTCAAGATACTCGAGCTGCTCGGTTACAACGAGCTGGCTAAAAATTCTCATCATCTTGCGTACTCGATGGTCTTGCTTGAGGGAAAAAAGATGTCGTCCCGAGCCGGGCGAGTCGTTCTTTGGGACGATCTGCTCGCGGAAGGCGAAAAGAAGATAATCGAACACATGTCAAAGCGAGAAGCCGATGAACCAGACTGGAAAAAACAGCTCAAGGACGAATGGTCCAAGCTGCCGGATGCGAAGAAAACGGAACAGGCGCGGGCGAATGCTTTAGCGGCGATAAAATATTTCATATTGCGTTATGGTCCCGAGAAGCCTGTGGACTTCCACTGGGACGCTGCTCTGGCGCTCGAGGGCGACACAGGGCCGTATCTGCAGTACACGCATGCCCGAGCGGGAGCTATCCTGAAGAAGGCCAAGAAAATAAAGCCCGTGAAAACAGTTGCGTCTGCTGGAGAAATAGCCGACGAGTCTAAAGCAGCATCAGATGAATTATACGCTGACGCGAAAGAACATGCGCTGTTGCGAGTTCTTGCGCGATATCCAGATGTGCTTCGACATGCCGTTCGTGATATGAGGCCGCATTATGTTTCAGGTTATTTGTTCAGTTTGGCCGATGCTTTCAATCGTTTCTATGAGGCTGCGCCGGTGCTGCGCGCCGACGCCAAAACGAGGGCTGCCAGACTGAAACTTGTGAAGGCGGTTAAGTCTGTCCTTGCTTCAGGTCTGGGCCTGCTCGGAATAGAAGCTGTCGAGAAGATGTGAAGTCATTAAGTACTTGTCATTCTGGAATAGTTTGTTAACGGAATAGCTCGCCTTTGAAATGTAGATGAGGCTCGTTAAATTATGCTAGTGAAACATCATTTCACCTACACAGCGCAAACATGAAAGTTTGCGCGTGCTGGAAGAGTGTGACTCTTCCATGCGTGGCAAAACCAGAGGTTTGTGATTATGCCAGTTGAAATCGCACTTGCAGGAACGCCGTCGTGCGGGAAATCGACGCTCTTCAAAAGCGCTACTCTCAAAGACGTCAAGATCGCATCATACCCTTTTACTACCACTGAAAGTACGGAAGGGACTGCGCATGTAACGATCAAGTGCCCGTGCCATGAGAAAGGAAAACCGTGCGGTAAATGTCTGAATGGAACGCGTTTTGTCGCGTTTAAATTGTGGGATATACCCGGTCTCGTTGCGAACGCACATGAGGGCCGAGGCCGCGGCGTAAGCTTTCTTGACGATATCATGCAGTGCCAGGCGCTTATTCATATCGTCGATTGTTCGGGCAAGACTGATCTGGAAGGAAATCCGACCGAAAACTTCTACCCCGGCGATGCCGTTCGTATGCTTGAGACCGAATTCGACTGGTGGCTTGTCGGGATATTCAAGCGTGCCATATCCGCGGCGGGCAAGGGCTCGAACGAGCCGTTCCTGAAAGTCTTCACCAAGCAATTCTCCGGTCTGAGGGTAAAGGAATCCGATCTGAAGGCCGCTTTGATCGCTACGGACCTCGATGAAGTGCACTACAAAAAATGGAACGACGAGCAGATACTCAAGTTTGTCGACGGATTGCGCAAGATTTCTAAGCCTACTATAATCGTTGCGAACAAGATCGACGTAGCCGGTGCCGAAAAGAATCTCGAGCAGCTGAAAAAAGATCTTTCTGGAAGGATTGTGGTGCCGTCGAGCGGCGACCTTGAGCTGGCGCTGCGCGAGGCTGCGAAGGACGGGATGGTAAACTATGTTCCCGGTTTCGATTCGTTTGAAGTAACTGATCCGAGCAAACTCAGCGATAGGCAGAAGAAAGGGCTGGAATACATAGCGGCTTTCCTGAAAAAACACGGCGGAACAGGTGTGCAGCAGGCTATGGACAAGTGTGTGTATGATTTGCTTAAGATGATAGTAGTTTTTCCCGTTGCCGATGCGGGGCGATGGTCGGATGCCAAAGGCAACGTTCTGCCTGACGCGTTACTTGTACGGCAGGGCGCTAATGCACGAGACCTTGCATTTGAGATACATAAGGAGATAGGCGAAAAATTCATTTCTGCCGTTAACGCAAGAACGGGCATGCCGATCGGTTCGGAGCAGCCGCTCAAGCACGGAGACATCATTTCTATAAAGGCCGGACGATAGCAGCTCGCGGAAGGCGGTTGTGCAGAATGGTGCGAATAGTCCGTTTCGCGACGATGATATGGATTCGTCTGTAGTGCAGATTCGTAATTTTATCGTAGCCTCATGAGAATCAGGTCTTTTGCGATTAGGACAAAGGTGACGATCGCGATTATCCACGCTACCGGCGAGAGTATTCCCGTCTTGATCCCCGCGTTCTGGTCGAGGATGATGAGGATGCACATCAGTATTACTAGCGTGTTGTAGATGACCCATTGTATCATACGAAGCCAGTTCACGAGCATTATTACCGCTAGAACGAGTATTATCCACGTTAGTGGCACGAGTAGACTGATGCTTGTTCCGGACGCCGACAGAATAGCAAGAACAGACGTTAGCAATATCAATACGTTAACTACAAGCCACTGGATCATTCCGTTACACCGGTTTCTAGATTGATGTTCATTGTGTGGGAAAGAACGTTCATAAGCATGCGGCGAGCACTAAATTTATGGCGACGCTTAGGCCGGATCTGGAACAGGCGATACTTGATATTCTAGTTTCGAAATGGCCGTTGCGCGTGAACTGCATAGTCCAAGACCTCAAAAAACATGGTTTTCAGATAAGCTATGCGAATGCAAGGAAGAAGATCTTCAAGCTTGCTCATGAAGGCGTTCTGAAACGTGATAAAGATGGCTTTTCGCTATCGCTTGAATGGTTTGCCTATGTGAAGGCTTTTGCCGAACGCGTGCTGGAAAACTATGAGGGGCGACCTACACGCGAAAGCCTGGCCAATATCGAATCTACTGCCGAGTTTTGGTTCGGGAGCGTGCGTGAGCTCGATAAGTTTTTCGTGACGTTCACCGACGTTCGGGTCGACGGGATTTCAAAAGATATTCCGGTGTGCTGGCAGATAAAGCACAGTTGGTGGCCGCTGTTTTACAGCCAGGCTGAGCACGAAGTTCCGGGCGGAGTAAAACGTTTTTACATACTATGCGAAGGCGAGACGCCTATAGACGAGTGGTGTTGTGATGCACAGAGAAAAATGGGGTACAATGTAAGACACGGCTCAAATTCATCAAATTGCGATACAGCCGTGTTCGGAGACCTCATATTTCAGATATATTTGCCCGCTGACTTCACATCGAGCCTGGAGAACCTCCTTGGTACAACGATAGACAGGCTCGATATGAATTCTCTTCTTGAGCTTGTGAGCCAGCCCAGACGCATACGCGTTGCGGTCATGAAAAATGCGGAACTCGCAGACGTATTGCGATCCGGTATCTTGAAGCATTTCTGATGAGCGTCTGGTTTGAAAACGCCAAGTCTTGTTACTCGCTAAGCGGCGGATAGCTCGCGGTGCTATCTATAAACAAATTCCCGAAATCCGCCGGTCTTCGACTGGCGGATTTCCGTGATTCAACGGCGTATTATTACAGGAATTTGTTAGAAAGCGGGATATCACTTATGATAACGCAATCTACCGGTTGCAAACTGGCGGTATCCCGCTTTATAAATTGCGTCACTCGTTAGATTATCTATGCCGATTTTGCCCGCACCTGAGAAACCCAAATCGTTGCCGATCCATCGCTGGGGGAACGGGTTCGAACTTCACGGGCTTCCCGAGCTTCCTGCTAAAGGGGTAGTTGGCTTGCTTGGCGGCTTCGGCAAGACGACCACGCTTATGATCCTTGCCGGTAAGCTCGACCCTAGTTGCGGTTGGTACGCGTTGCTGAAAAAGTGTGAGCCTAGCTCGGTCGCCGCGCGACCTCGTTACGATATACTCAAAAAACTGGACGCGGATGAGCTTGACGTAAGCTATAAGCCGCAGGCCGTCGAGATGCTCAGGCACTTACCCGATTTGCATCGGAACCTATCGGACTTGAAGCTCGATGCGAAACTCGTAGATTCGCTTAAGCTGCCGGGTCATGACGTAAAGAATTTGGAACAGCTGAACTCGTCTGAGCTGCAGCGTGTCGCCATCGCAGCTGCGCTTTCAAAAGACGCTGAGATCTATCTGTTGGATGAGCCAAGCGAGCACCTCGATATGGCTGAACGCGCGAAAGTCGCCGAGATCCTGAGAGAGCGCGGAAAGCGCATGCTTATAGTTGTAGCGGATAGCGATCTTGCGTTCCTGGCAAAGGCGTGCGATTCGATTTCGATATTCTACGGCTCTGAGACATGGTCTTCTCCGTCGCGGCTTTATGCACCCACCTATGCCTTGAAAGCTTTCCTGGAAGGCGTTCTGGCTAAAGAAAAAATGCGCATAAGACCGAGGATGAAGCCGGGGGAGACGCCTGCTCAGCGCGAGAAAAGGAAATCGAAGACTCATGAGCTATTGTTCGACCTTTCCGGAGTGCAGAAGCGATTCGGCGGAAATGCCTTGCTTCTCAACGGCGAGATTATGCGGAATGAGCGCATCGGCGTCGTCGGTTCGCGGGGAAGCGGAAAGTCCTCGCTGCTGAAAATAGTTGCGGGTTTGGACGAAGTCAAGCCTAGCGGGACCGCAGCGGTCGCATACAAGCCGCAGCACTTGCCACAGAAGGACGTGCTTGATGGGTTATCAAAGGAACTAATCAAGTATTTTGGAATACCGTTGCGCGGACGGCCACGATTGACGGCGAGCTTGAGACAGCGAATATCTATCGCTCGGTGTCTCAATGCAGACGCTGATTTTTACGTGCTCGATCAGCCCAGCGATGGTCTTCGTGCAGAAGAACGTTTGGCTGTGGCCGAACTGCTGAAGTCTAAGCCGTGCGTGATCGTTGCCGATAACGATGCTTGGCTCGTCGCGCACGTTGCAGACCGATGCGGGCTTGTCGTGCGCGAAGACGGAAAAAGCAGAGTCGAGTGGTCGAGCAATGCAAAGGCCATCGAGAAAGCGGCGAAAGGATGATATTTTGCGAATATCTCGGTTTGCGTGTGTAAGCTTTGACAAAATACGGCTAATTCGTTGCGGCGGGTTATTTGTCTACAAATTTAGAAACTAGATCTCGGCAGCCTACTTCGCAGATACATCTCGAACGTTTTCATGCGTTCGTTTATCGTCTCGTTCTGGGCGCGTATAGTCGCCAGTTGCGTTTCTATCACCGTTAGTCGGTCGAGAAGTTCGTATATTCCTCGCTCTTCTATGCGGCGCTCCATTTCGCGTGTTGGCGCAGGCAACAGTTCGTGTCGCGGGAACGCTTCGATATCGGGCGGGCCTAGTCCCTCTACGGGGGCGATTGGTCGTTCGCCCTCGAACTCGGCTCCGTATCGACCTCGCTGTATCGTGCCTGCGGCCGGTCTGGCGGGAGCACTGATCGGCTCGAACGGCGGTGTCGAAGGAGCGTGTATTTCGCCCAAAACGTGTGCGCGTATCGCTTCGTCACTCGGTGCGTTGTGCTCGACTCTGCCTATAATCCTTGAACGCAGTTTTTCAAAAACCATGCCTACCAACCAACGACTCGCGCCCAAACGGCGCTCGGTACGAAGTGAACTTCGAGAGTTCACCTATACATGCGAAGCAATGCTTCGCATTGTAAAATATGATTTCTCGCCGCGGTTAATAAAGCTGTGGTTTAGCGGATAGCTCGCCTGCCGGCGAGTTAGAATACTAAATGCGCGTTTTGCGGTGCTTGTTGAAATACGGATAGTTCGCTTTACGATGCTCGTTAAAATACGGATAGCTCACTGCGGTTCGTTAAATACAAATAGTTCGCACTGAAACGCTCACCGGATTATCTCAGAATCCCGTATTTGGAGAGTATCTGCTCACGGATTGACATGATGTCATCTTTCGAGTGGTCCAAGTAGCTGCGCCTTTGTCGCCAGTAGAAGAAATAGTTGAAGAGGTTCCAGAGCCAGCGTTGGAACGCATTATCGTAACTGAACTTGGTTTCTAGGTAGCCTTCCAGTTTTATCTTGACGTTTCCCTGACGCTCTTTGTTTATGAAACCATGGGCGGTTATTTTTACCCATGTATCTGTCCACGCGTCCTCCTTGCGCTTGGCGCGCCATATGCAATAGAATTCTCGCATCTCGCCTGTAACGTCCCAGCGTACGTCGTCTTCGCGCAGGTCTTTTGATGACAGTTTCAGCGTATCGCGCATCATCTTCAGAGCCGCGGTGCAAATCCAGAACGGGTCTTTGCCTGCGTATTCCACCGTTATCTTACTGGACGGCGCCAAGATGTCCTCGGCGAATTTGAGTTCTCCCATGTGATAAATATGGTTCTTTTACGCTTAAACTTTGGGGTTTTGGCGAATAGCTTAGATTATCAGAAACAGGACGCCGATTATTGTCAAAATTATGCCCAAAACAATGCCGGTCTTTGACATGCTGTGCGGCTGCCATTCCCCGATGTCCGGGAAGAAAAACATCATGAAAATACCGCCTAGGATCAGGACTATACCAAGCGCTTTTGTCAAGAGGAATATTAGGCCTATCACTATTCCGATGCCTATGAGTAGGACGCCTAGGACGGCAAGCCCGATCAGAATGTCCCGCTTGAGACTCATGTGTTACGCCTGTGATCAAGCGCAAATGGTGCGCTGTGCGCCAAAACGGCGCTTATAATAAATTAGCTCTGTCGAGAAATGTATAAATAGCTCGGAGCGTTAGATGTAAAATAGCCCGACTCTCTTGGGCTATAGCCCGCATTTCATTGCGAGTTATACGAATAGTCGCGATATGCGCGATCAGAAAATAGTCGCGATATGCGCGATTAGATTAAGGCGATAGTCATGGTATGGGCACGAACAAGGCTGATGATCTACGATTACGTGTTCGAGCCTGTGAAACAGATCAAACTGGATTTTGTCGGCAAGCGCACGGATCTGTTCTACAAAAAAGTGCAGGAACTTCTGCGCGTCGTGTTCAACGTTCCCGAAGGCTATATCCAGGAAAAGGAATACCGCTGGGAGAAGCACAAGGATGCCGAGCATTTCGAGATTGGTTGGGAAATCACGAAGATATTCGACGTTTACAGCTATCTCGGCCTGGAGATCGATTTGCGCGGATTCGTCACGACGGAAGGCGAAGGTAGAGCTTCCATTGTTATTAAGCCGCGTCTTATAACGGAGTACCCGCAGGACACCATCTGGCAGCAGTCGATATTCTATGAGATGCTCAGGCGCTTCTGGCATCGTATATACTATCACAAGAAGCGCATGGGCTTCCTATACTGGTCGAAAGAAGCGACGCTCGATTTCGAGCGCAAGTTGAAGGATTTCGGCGAAGAGCTCAGAGCGACGGCTAAGTGAGTTTTCTAGTTACGCAACGTTTCCGCGAGACTTATAAGCGAATACTTCGAAAACCTCGCTCTGAAGAGCGAGGGTGCACGGTGAAGCAAAGCTTCACCGTGCACAGGAGAAGCATCGATTCTCCTTGTGAGATACAATGCGAAGCATCGCTTCGCATGCACAGGCGAACAGATATCCGCCTAGTATCGAAGTATTCGTGATGATGTGCTTCAGGACCACGCAGACTTATCGGTCTGCGAAGCGTATAGGAAGCACCTCATCCTCGGAAAGAAGACTTTGCCTTAAGACAGAAAATTATGCCGCTTTCTTTTCGGGACACATACCTCTAAAAATCACACCCCGAGGGGCGCGATTCGTGTAGGAGGATTTTATATTGACGCCCAGGTGAGAATAGGTTATGGCGTGGATTTTTGGAAATCTGGATAAAAACGAAAACGGTGAGATGAGCGCACCCGTAGGCGATACCATTCTCGGCAAGTGGGGGATGCATAATCTGGGCAGAATCGTCATGCTAGGTCCGTTGGAGGCGTATACGAAAATCGATTATACGGGTGCTCCCGGCGCTACTTCTGGTATCTATTACAGTCTTTGTTTCCAGCTCAGAAAATGGGAGATGCAGGTCTTCAAAGCGAGCGAATCGATAGACGTTTCGCCGATGCATTCGGCGTATTACCAGCTCACCATGAAGCAGAAGGAAGAACTTGAGGCAAGGATAAAATCCGGGCTTGCAAGCGTCGCCCAGACGATCTCCGATTATGAGCTTCTGAAGCACGACGAACGAAAGTATCTGGAGTTCAAGCATTATGCCGAAACGAAGGATGAGCATTCTTTGCGTGCAGTCTTCATAGACCAGGTCGACGCGCATACAGGCGAGGGAGTGTCGATGCGCACCATAGTGTCGCGCTGGCCGACTCTGATATCCGATTTTATGAGGCTGACGCCGGACGACACGGATCCGGACAAGCTCAGGCAGCGGCTTGGGATATCGAAGGCCGAGGCAGTCGTGCTTGTGACTAAAAACAAGCTTTACAACGAATGGAAATCCATGTTCATGCGCGAAGTCGAGCAACGGCTTGAGCGCATACAGGGTCTTGTGCGAGCGCGGGAAAACTCGATAGAAGAGTATCGCAATTGGCTGAAGCCGTATATCGCCCGTTTCAAGATGCTTGAGCAGAGCTTCGAAACGCCGGGCGGACGAGCAGGCGGTTTGACGTCGTTCGTACGCGCAAGCGGTCATGCTGTTTCATCGTCTCAGGTAAAATTGTGGGTGTGGAAGGACTTTCAACCGACCGAGCTGAAGCGGTTCGCACCGGAACTTATGGCCGAGAAACCCGTGCCTGCATACGATGACTGGCTGAAGAAGAACGTGATATTTCATCCGGAATGGGGTCTTGTGACCGAATATCCATGGATCACCGGACGGGATAAGAACGGCGTGATGTGGGCCGATAAGACCGCGAAAGAAATCATAGACAGCAACTGGATGATCAAGAAGCGCCTTTACTACGGTTTTATGGAAATAACGTTTAACAAAGGCAATGTTCGCATGCCAAGCGGTTCCGAGATAGAAGACGGGGTCTTTACGGTCAACGGTCTACTGATGTCCCAGAATGCGCTGCTTGCAAAACTGATGGAACTCAAAGCGAAGGAAGAGGAGCTTGAGCACTATATCAGCGATCTGCTCGGGATAAAGCCAACGCTTGTCGGGCGACCTTACCAGGAAGAGAAGGTGAAGTTGACCGAACTGGAGGTACAGCTCGAGCAGGATAAAACAAGTTTGAAAGATTTGAAGAAAAGGATCGGCTCCGAGAAGGACAAGGCGCAAAAGGCAAAGCTGGAGCTCGAACGGGCAAGAAAAGAAGATGCTATTGTAAAAATCGAGAAAGATATCGGCGAGAAAAAGGAGCTAATCGGATTGATGGAGCATGAAAAAAGTCGACGCCTGCCATGGGGGATGACCGCTTTCAGGCCCGCAGGCCCGTATGAGCGCAATTTCGAGGAGCGCGTCGCCAAGTATTTTGCCAAAGCTGTGGCGGAGAACTTTTTTGTACCGACGGTTTCGTTCTTGAAGGAAAAGATAGGGTTCGGGAAGCCTTAGATACGGAGCTAATTGCTCGCTTCGGCTCGTCAATATGCAATGGCTCGGCTTATTTCAAGCCTCGTTAGATTACCACAAGGCTTAAGCCAGCGTCTGGCGAAGGTAATTAATGGCGATCATTGCTGCTCTCGTTGCAGAGCAGGGCAGTTAGATTATCTATGCCGTACAAAGTAGGAATTTCTACGGGATGGTGGCGTATAGCCAAGGCGCCTGAGCTTCTCGGTATGGCAGCAAAGATAGCCTATGGAGCAACGGCAGGCGTTACGTTCGTGCAGGTAGATCTCGAAACAACGAGCGAATTTCTCGAGCCGGGTTTGGATTACCAGGTCAAGCGGGTGAACGAGCTGGGTATGGAAGTGGGAGTGCATGCGGAGATCGGTGAGGTCATGGCGCTTGAATCCGCCGAATGGCGTTTGTGGGACCAGTCGCAGCGCCGTTTGTGCGAAACGCTGAGGCATGCGGCTGACCTAGGGTTCATATATGTAAACATTCATCTGTCGACAAAGCCGCAGCTTTTGCATGAAGAGTCGAGATTCCGAGTATTCGGTTACCAGTTTCCCGTCGTGAGCTTTGACGGTAAGCCATTATCGACGATTTGCGACAAGATTCCCGAGGCGAAGAGCGTCGCGATAAAAAATCTACGAAGAACCGGACAGGAAGCATTCGGGGAAGTTCCGCAAATAACCGAAGCACTCGAGAAAAGGTATAGGAAACTGGAGGATGACGCGATCAAGCAAGAACTTGCAAATCTGCAAAACAGCCCCGAGTACAAGAATCTTCCGCCTGACCAGCGACGCGGCATTGAAAACCAGATAAGAACCGCAAAGGAGGCCGAGTTCAGCCGAAAGCTTAGGGAAGAGATGGGTTCCAATAATTTTGTTTATGATTGCTGGAAAAATGCCCACTTTTCGCGTTACGTGCTCGACAATTCTGAGATAGGCGCGTACGAGATAGTCGCGCAATACATGAACAAGCAAAACGACCCTCTGTGGACGAACATCTGCGGCGGAAACCCCGAAGACGTTTACATCAACAAGCACCCCGAGTACAATGCGGCGCTAGCCGCCAAATATATCGAGGGCCATCTCACCAGCAAATGGCACGAAGCCAACCAGAAGATGCTTGACGGCATGTCGATGAAAGAGTTCTGCGAAAAGCGGAAGATATACCTTCTCTTCGAGACGCCTGAGGCGTCGGAAGGACAGGAAGGAATATACCGTTTGTTTAGCCCGTTGCACGCTTATCACATGATACGCAAGCTCAATTCACCGTACGTAAGATTGTGCATAGATTTCGAGCATATGCTTGCCCACAAGATGGAGCCTGACAAGATAATACCGCAGATGGCTTCGGATGCTGGAAAGCAGATACTGCTTTTCCATCTCGGAACTCCTATACCGTACTTCGGAACAGCGCACGTGCCGATACCGCGCGGAAGCCACGCTCAGGAACACATATATAGATGGCTATGGATGCTGAAGCAGAAAGGTTTTGATGGCGGTTATATGATTTACGAGAGAGGCGGCGGAAACACTACACAGGAAGTCGTTCGGGATAGTGTACAGACGCTAAGATTGATAGCGAACGAATTGGATGAAGGTACAAATCCGAACGAGCTCCCAGCTAGCTTTTACGGGATATCCGAACAGAACGAAGCCGTGTTTGCACGGCAGCGCGTCACGATGCGCGATCATTTCATGGACCCGATTGCGGGTCTGGTAACCATTCCCGAAGAGACACACACGTTCCTTAGCCGCGCGGCTGTCGAAAAGGGCAAAGCGGAAGAATGGAGAAAGGGAAGGTATAGGTAGGCGAATAGCTCGTGCCGTGACGGCACTCGCTAGAATACAAATCAAATATTTATAGAGGGAAAGAGTAACTCTATAATCGACGGCATTGCCGAAGCCCGGAACAGAGCGATTAAGATAAAGTGATATCATGGTATTTTTCCACAGAAAAGCCGAAACGCCTACTGCTACGGCACCGAGCGAGCGTGAGGTCAAAGCAGCCGTAATTTCTGAAGAGCCGGAGTTCGCCGAGCCTAAGCCGGTCAGGTTGATGGAAAGTGAAAGAATGCCTGCTCCGATGTTCGTGAAAGTCGAGAAATATAAGGAAATCATGACGGAGCTTGACGAGGTAAAGACGTTCATGTCAAGCATAAAGCAGATATTTTCCGTGCTTGCCGATATTGACGCTACGCGCGAGGACGCTATGAAGGCGTTGCGGGCGTCGCTTCAACGCATGGAGAAATCGACGTTGATGATCGATTCCGAGATGCTCAGACCGATCGGTTTCGAAGCATTCCCGCACGGCGAAGTCGAGATGAAGCATATCGAAGCGTCGCTGACCGGATTGCAGCAGCAGCTTTCCGGTATGCGCCGGGAATTAGAGCGCCTGCAGTGAGTTTGGTACATTCGCTGCTAGCTGAGGGACGCTTTAAGAATTCTATAACATCTTTCTAGATTATCGATTTTGATTTTATTTAATCTGAAGCCCACCGCGTCTCTAAATTTTATAATATTTTCCTTATTTCTTTGAATCCAAAAATATGCCGAAACTGTGTTCAGACCAGATTTGGCATTTTCTATACGTGGCTCAGAGACGTTACTGCACTCCACTCCGAGAAACTCAATCAAAATCTTCACCTGCGTTAAGAAGGTCACGAGGGTCGGTGTCAGATCCTCATTTTAGCCATTTTGAGAAATGGCTTAACGGAGTGTTTGTTTTTCTCGATTTTGATCGTAGTCAGCTCGTCTTCCAGAAGACCTTGCAAGTATGACTTCTTGATTTAAGAATCTTCTGAAGAAAATATCCAATTCGGTACTCTGAAGTTGTTGCACATCTTGTTGCCTCTGGTAGCGCCAAATGCGTATAGAAATCTGCCGAAGGCCGCAATATTTATTTGAAGCAGATAGCTTGTGCCGTTTAACCAATTTTTCTTTCTCATCGAAACTTTATTTTCTGGGATATTGGCGGTCGCGATTAGGAAATTTTTCAACTCCTTTATACAACGCTTTTCGCCCACGAAATGCAGCGTGTATGCTTTGTCAAGGTTCCCATCACCGGCAACCTTACCGATCAAATATGCTACGTCGGTTGAAGAAAGCTTGTCCCAGCCCATTTCTTCTATTGCGTTTCTCAATTTCGTGATATGGATTTGTTCAAGCGTGCCGAAGGCCGCAGATAGTCTTTTCGTTAAGCCTGGCATATGCGGGGGGGCGGATTCGAACCGCCGAACCCACTAAGAGACTGGATTTCTTATCTCACCGTCGATTTCTCGACTCAATACTCAAGTTGGCTTGAGTCCAGCGCCGTTGACCACTTGGCTACCCCCGCGGGCTTCTACAAGTGCTAATTCCGTGCTAGTATTTATTCCTTTAATTCCTCGCTACCGTTTTCATCACGGGTGAAGTGGGATGCGGGATGGCAAAGTGCCCCGATAAACCTTCTTAAACTTTATTGTCACTATCAAGTAGATAATAGTCCACCGCTGTGGAGAAGCGCCGGACGGAACGGTGCAAATTGTCCGCTGCGAGCGGATATCATATGTGGTTACGATGGCAGACTGGAAGTGGGACTCGTTTTCGTACGCCCTTGTGGGAGGGCTTTTGATACTGGCAGTCTTGCTATTGGTAGTGGGTACGGGTTCGAGCGGCGGCGGTTATGCGACTGCGAACAGCTGGCCCGTGCCTGCGACGCAACCGGAGCTTATCACTGCTGATCTGGGCTCGGCACGCGAAACGGGCATGGCTATAACGGACATGCAATCTAACATCAATCTCGGGCGTTTTGACGTGAGCGGCGTCGTTGAAGAGCAGACTATGCCGAGCGGCGTCGTCCAGTCGGGCGTTTTGTTCGGGGACAATGAACTGAAGTTTTCTGTCACAAATCCCGAATATCTGCGGTTCACTGTGAGTAGGATGAACGATTATGGAACGTTAGTCGTAAAAGTGAACGGTCGGGTTTTGCAGGAGTCTAGGCCGGGCGTCGGCGAACACACGGTTCCGTTGAGCATGTATGGTGATGTTACAATCGAACTGGTTGCGGCTAGCTCGGGCTGGAAGATGTGGGCACCGAATTTGTACGATATTACTAATGTCGTTGTCGGAACGGTCCATCCGGTTACCGATTATAGTTTTGCGCGAGGCGAAGATTTCTTGTTCGGTGAGTTATATCTCACGTCTGAGCGCGGAACGGGCGTTATGAACGTCAACTTGAACGACGAATTGCTTTGGAGCGGTATGCTCGGAGCCGGGAACTGGAAAGTCGTTTCCTTTGACCGTGTAAAGGATGTGAACAAGCTTACTGTTGAGGCATTACAAAACTCATTTTTTGTCGGCAATGCAAAACTCGTGCTTTATTACGAGCACTTGACGGCAGAGCCGTACGTGACGACGTTCAACCTTACGTCTGAACAGCTAGGAAAGTTGCCCGGTCACATAACATTCGAAATCCCGTCCGTCGTTGTAGGCGGGACCGTGGTCGTTGAGCTAAAAGCAGGCGACCAGACAAAGCTTTCAGAATCGGTCGACGCTGTAGCGGGTGCGCATGCCGTTGCATTTTTCAAAAACAACATAGTACCCGGTGAAGCGATGCAATTGGTCATAAAGAGTTCGGATGCGTTATTTGCTTTGCGAAACGTAAAGGTTTGGGCATAGACGTTTCTGTGAGCAATAGATAATAACATATATTTTTAATAGTATATGTTATATCGAATTATTGTCGCTCCTGCACGTACGTTCGGTGCGTTCTTTGAGCCTGATAACTAAAAGTCACAACTGATAGAAAAAGTTATAGATTTCTTCCATCGTTTAGCGTTTGAATACTTCGACTCCGGTTAGATTGCAAGCTATAAGTCGCCTAGACAAATAACTATTATGCCAGATTCGCTCCGCTATCTCGAACAACTTTATGTATGGCTTAGGAAGTACTTCCTTTCACTGAAACCTGGACAAAAAATAGATTTCACAGAAGTTATTGCGATAATCCGTGAAGCTCTGGTCGGCGCGGACGAAAATTGGAGAGAGTATTTTTCCACTGAACTTGCGGGCATCGAATCTCTCAACGGGGAAACGGCATCCGAGGACAATATTCGGACAATTCAGAACATACTTTTCGGGATGTATAGACAATACGCTTCGATGAAAATCGTTCAAAATCTTAGCCCGTCCGATATTGACAGGCTGGCCGAATTTCTTCCGACGGTCGGCAACGTGCTCCAGAAAATTAATTCGATGGAAAGCTTAACCGCCGACGAAATGGACGATGCCGATACGTTGTCGAAATTTGGGTTGGTGATATTCGAAGCAGACGTACCAAAACTGACGGAAAACGGTCTGCTAGCTCTTGGTTTGATAAAACGAGGTGAGACGAGTGATAATCAACAGACCTAAAGGAACTCAGCATCCTCAGGAAATGTACACGAAGGAATATACGACAAAGGAAGGTTACAAAGTCAAAGTAGTCGTCGGAAAATGGCCGAATGACGGACCGATACCGAAAGCCGATTATGAGCCCGTCGTTTACGTTACAGACCCCTCTGGAAAGACGCATGCTGTCGCTCGTTCTCATTGGGGTCTAACGTACTTCGAGAACATCAAGCCGCATAAAGGCGACCCGGAAAATTTTTCACCATTTTATCCGAATTCGTGGCATACACCTTATTTCGAAGCCGACAATGTCGATATGCCTAATGCATCATTGCACCAGAAAGCTACTTTCATGCTTGCTAAACTTGACCACAGAACTTCGAGTCCGACGCCCTTGTATAAGGAGCTTGTGGCGAAAGCGGATATCAAGGATTTGCCACCGGAGGGACTGGAGGTCAGGGGATTTGTGGAAGCGGTATCCGCGCAGGCAAAAGCGATACATGATAAGGCTGAAACCGATTTGTCGGCAAAGGAGAGGGAAAGAGAACGAATATACACGGATAGCGCAAGTAAGGCAGCTGAACTTGCCGCGGAATATGCTTCTAGGGGAGAAGACCCGGAAAAGGTCTCTGCTAAGCTTAGGGCAAAATTTGGGTTATCCGAAGTTCATTCTACAGGCATTGTTAATGCGGTCTATGGGGGCGAACAGCAGGCAGCTATGTTTACAAGGATTGCGAGGAAACGGGAAGAAAAGCGTGAGAAACTTGAACGCCAAGCCGCAAAACTCACAACAGCGATATCCACGGCAATGGAAGCGGAGCATCAAAAGATCGGGGAGGAATCGACGGGTCAAGAATCGAAACGTCTCTTATCCGAACTTGGAGAACTGGAAACTAGACATCAGACGGAGAAGCGGGAAGAAGCTCAGATATTACTTCGCCAATTGGAAGAAAGGAAACGCCATAAGCCGTAAGGTCGACCTTTTTATTGGCCGATTGGCAATTATTCTATCATGTCAGATGCGTTTATATCTAGCCTAGAGGCTAGATTTCCGCGATTGGCCAAAGAAATCC
>Ga0315284_10006111_pt1 | contig 17151 bp, 15 predicted proteins | sample YL17G09_16_MG_FD_203696 | JGI IMG/M metagenome (GOLD analysis project Ga0315284, IMG submission 203696) | Sediment microbial communities from Yellowstone Lake, YNP, Wyoming, USA - YL17G09_16 | ecosystem: Environmental > Aquatic > Freshwater > Lake > Sediment | place: USA: Wyoming | collected...
TATCCCAATAATCACTTTCTTTCCCCCAATAAATTTCCTGAAACTTATTTAAAAGTGAGTGATGGTATTTTTTTAGCCAGCGCTGGATATTTAGCCAAATGCTTGGATAAAGATTTAAATTTTCAAACCAGTATTCATCTACGAAATCCTTGGTTTTTTCAACTATTTCTCGCCAATCTGTTAATTCGGGCCAGAGAGGAGAAATAAAAAGAAAGTTTTTAATACCGGCCTTTCTTAATTCTTTTAGAGCATTTATTCTTTTTTCAATTGAGGGGGCAAACGGTTCAACTTCTTTTCTTGTTTTGTCATTTAACAAAGAAATGGAAAGACCAACTGAGATTTTTTTTAATTTCCTGAATAAATCAATATCCCTGGTTACTAAATCTGATTTGGTTAAAACCCATATTTCTGGTTGAAGAGGAATAAGGTTTTTTAAAATTCCTCTCATTAGTCCATATTTTCTTTCCAACGGTTGATAAGCATCAGTTACGGAAGAAATGCCGATTGATTTATCCCTGAACTTTTTTGTATTTTGAGGAACCAACTGTTCTGCGTTAATTTTTACATCTACGAATTGACCCCAGGGTTCTGGATGATTGGTAAATCTCTTCATAAATCTGGCATAGCAGTAAATACAGCCGTGGCTGCATCCGACATAGGGATTTATTACGTAATCTGAATCAGGTAGTCCTGACTTGACGATAATTGACTTAGCTTTTATCTCTCTTATCTTTAGCATTTAATTCAAATTCAGCAACCAGATATCCTACTCCGAAAGGTCCTTCATAAGAAAGAATTTCTGGTTGATATTTTATCTTTGATTCTTCCAAAATACCCAGTATAAAACAAAAGGAACGCAGACCGCATTCTCCTGCCTCGGGATACATTTCATCTAACTTAAGGATTGTTTTAATATCTTTCTTTTTTAACGATTCTATTAATGTTTTATCAAACTTAGGTCCGTCAGATTGAAAACCATAAGGACCTTCTTCTTTTAAACAATGAGATAGGTCGCCCGAGGCGATAACAGCAATTTTTTTGTCTGTTTTATGATATATTCTTTTACCTTCCTGAAAATAATAATCAGGATTTTCCAGCCCCATCAGATAGGTTTTAATCTCTCCCTTGAAATCCTTGGCTAAAAAGAAGAGGGGAACATTGAAGCCCCAGTCGGGATGAGGGGAAGAAATAATTATCATTTCCGGCTCAGCTTTTTTAAATTTCTCTCCCAAGACTTCTAAAGCATTTATGGTTTTTTTTACTTGCTCTCTGTCTTCTTTTGAACCAATTGAAGGCAGAATTATCGGCGGGTGAGGGGATATGGCGGCAAAAACAATATTTGACATATTATTCTATCAAGCTTATTTTTTCTTTGCATTTCGGACATTTTCCTTTTTTGTCAAACCTTTGAACTGAATAACCGATGCGTTCTATAACCAAATTGCCGCATCTGGGACAAAGGGTGTTTTCCGAAGGCAGGCCAGGAACGTTTCCGGTATAAACATATTTTAAACCGCTTTCTTTTCCAATCTTATACGCCCTTTCTAGGGTTTCAAGTGGCGTTTCCGGTGTTTTTTTAAGTTGCCAGGAAATTGCTGGAGAGAATTTGCTGATATGCCAGGGCGTTTCTTCTCCCAATTCATTTTTTATAAACTTAGCAATTTGTTTAAACGTTTCATCTGAATCGCTTAATCCTGGTATGGCTAAGGTAGTGATTTCTAACCAAACCCCTGATTTTTTCATTAATTTAGCGGTATCTAAAATTGGTTGAAGCCTGGCACCGCAGTTTTTATGATAAAAATCCTCGCTGAAACCTTTAATGTCTATATTGTTAGCATCAAGATAGGGGATTATTAGTTTGGCTGATTCTTTACTCATAAAGCCATTGGAAACCCAGATATTCCTTAATCCTTTTTTTCGGGCAATCTTCATTATATCCAAGGCAAACTCTAAAAATATGGTTGGTTCACTGTAGGTATAAGAAATCGAAGGTAGCTTATTATCTAAGGCGATTTTAACAATATCTTCTGGTGAGTAATCTTGGCCAGGTATTTCTTTTGCTCTTTTAAAACCTTGGGAAATATCATAATTCTGACAATTTAGGCATTTTAAATTGCAACCAACAGTGGCAATGGAAAGAGAATTACTGCCTGGCAAGAAGTGAAAAAGCGGCTTTTTCTCAATCGGATCAATGTTTAAGGCAATGATTTTGCCGTAATTTAGAGCATATAATTTTCCATCCTGATTTTCCCTAACTCCGCAGATTCCTCTTTTATTGGGAGGGATAAGACAATAATGGGCACAGTTCTGGCACTGAACTTTATCTCTCAGTTTTTTATACAAATACGCCTCTTTCATGCTTTAATTTTAGCTTAATTTGTGTTAATCTTCAAACATATATATGGGCCACAGAGTTTTTATCGCCATTAATCTAACGGAAGATATTAAAAAAAGCCTGGTTTCCCATGAGACAAAATGGCCGGCTTTGCCGATAAGGTGGACCAAGAAAGAAAATCTCCATATCACCTTGATTTTTTTGGGATATACCACCGATGAAGAATTGCCCGAGATTTGCCGAATCGTCAGAGAGGCAGTTTCTAAAAACAAATTTTTTGATATTAATTTAAAAAAGATCATTTACGGGCCGCCCAATAAAAGACCCCCGCGCATGGTCTGGGCCGAGGGAGAAGAAAGCCAAGAACTGGGAAAGCTTCAGGCAGATTTGGAAAACTCCCTTTCCAATTCCTTGAATAAGACCGAAAACAAGGGACGGCCTTACGCTCCGCACATCACCCTGGGAAGGATAAAAACCTGGGATTGGAAAAGAATTGATTTGGAAGAAATACCGGAAGTAAATGAAGAGATAAATTTAATTTTTGAGGTCAGCTCCGTTGAAATAATGGAAAGCTTCTTAAAGAGAAAAGGTCCTGATTACGTAATTTTAGAATCATGCCCTCTCAAAGACTGAAAATTCATTTTATCGGGATAGGAGGGATCGGGATTTCAGCTCTGGTCCGGTATTTTTTGAAAAAAGGCTGTTATGTGAGCGGCTCTGATTTAAAGTCATCTGAAATAACCGATCAATTGAAAAAACTCAAGGCTAAGATATTTATCGGCCACAAATCATCCAATCTTCCCAAAGATGCGGATCTTGTTTTGATTACCCCGGCGATAAAAGAGGAAAATCCGGAATTGAAGGAAGCGAGAAGGAAAGGAATAAAAATCCAGACTTGGGAACGGGCTCTTGGCGACATAACAAAAGAATATTTTACCATCGGCATTTCTGGTTCTCACGGTAAAAGCACGACCACTGCCCTGGTTTCCGTTATCTTAAAAAAGGCTGGCTTGGATCCGACGGTGATAATAGGGACTAAGCTGAAAGAATTCAATAATTCCAATTTCCGGTTCGGCAAAAGCAAGTACCTGATTATTGAAGCTGACGAATACAAAAACTCTTTTTTGAATTACTGGCCGAAAATCATCGTTCTGACCAATCTGGAACACGAACACCCAGATTGTTTTAAAAGCTTGAAGCAATACTTGGACGTATTTAAAAAATATCTCAGCCGCTTGGATAAGGACGGATTCTTGATAGCCAACAAAGACGACAAGAACGTGGTTAATTTAACGCGCAGGCTGAAAAACGTAAAATATTATTCCTTAAAACAAAAAGAAAAAGGAAGATTGAAGAAAATATTAAAAATACCTGGGGAGCATAATATATCCAATGCCTTGGCAGCTCTTGCCGTTGCCAGGATTTTGAAAATTCCCGACAAAGTTTCTTTTAAAGCGCTTTCAGAATATAGAGGAGCCTGGCGCCGCTTTGAAATACATAATATTAAAATCAATGGTAAAAAAATATTCCTTGTTTCCGATTACGGCCATCATCCGACCCAGGTCAAAGCAACCATTGCGGCGGCAAAAGAAAAATTCCCAAGAAAGAAAATCTGGATTATTTACCAGGCGCACCAGTTCCTGAGAACCCATTATTTCTTCAATGACTATGTTAAAGCTTTTGATGAAGCCGATGAGATTGTTTTGCCGGAAATTTATGCTGTTGTTGGCAGGGAAAAAAAGGAAATCCTAAAGAATCTGAGCGCCAGGAATCTGGCTCTGGCTCTGGAAAAAAGATTCAAGAAAAACAGAAAGAACATTCCGGTTCATTTTTTCAAAGAATACAAAGATATTCCCAGATTTTTGAAATCCCGTGTCAAAAACAACGATGTGATTTTACTGATGGGAGCAGGGGATATATATGATCTTACTTTGCACTTGACAAATGAGAAGAAAAGAAAGAGAATATATCAAGGATGATAAAAAAGAACCTTTTCAAGGTCGATAATTTAATTAAGAAGAAACATATATTTTAAAATCATGACTACTACTTATTGGGTCGTTATAATAGCTGTGGTCGTAATATTAGCCTGGTGGATGATGTCTAAAAAGAAAAAGGGTCCGCAAGCACCAAAGGGTCCGGGAACGCCGACAATGTAAATTGAACAAAGAAAATCCGCCTTATCGGCGGATTTTTGTTTGCCTTAAATTATTTTCTAATATATACTATACCAATATGCAAAGGATTCTAAACCTGGAAACCAAAAAACACATCGGCAAGAAAGTTAAAATCAGCGGCTGGGTCAATTCCCGAAGAGACCACGGCGGAATAGTTTTTTTTGATTTGCGCGACAGGACGGGAATCCTTCAGGTGGTTTGCCAGGAGAAACTGGCCCAGGGAATCAAAGACGAATATGTTCTGGAAATCGAAGGCGAAATGCAAAAAAGACCTATTAAAATGGTCAATTCCGAATTGGAAACAGGAGAAGTGGAATTAAAAGCGGAAAACATTAAAATCCTGGCCCAGGCGGAAACACTGCCTTTTGATTTAAGAGATTTAAACGTCAGCTTGCCCACGCTTTTGGATTTTCGCCCCTTAACTTTAAGGAATAAAAAAATACAGGCCATCTTTAAAATCCAGGGACAAATGATTTCCAGCTTCAGGAAAAGCCTGAAAGAGTCGGGGTTTACTGAATTCGAATCCCCTTTGATTGTTCCCAGCAATGCGGAAGGCGGAGCAGAGGTTTTCCATATCGATTATTACGGTCGCCACGCTTATCTTTCCCAGAGCCCCCAGCTCTACAAACAAATCCTGGTCGGAGTTTTTGAAAGAGTCTTTACCGTTGCCCGCGTCTTCAGGGCCGAACCGAGCATAACCACCAGGCATCTTTCTGAATACATCAGCCTGGATGCCGAAATGGGATTTATTGAGTCCTGGGAAGACGTAATGGATGTTTGCGAAAACGTAATCAAGGATATTTTTTCTGATTTAAAAAAGAGCTGCTCAAAAGAATTAAGGATTCATGAAACAAGCTTGCCTGAAACAAGGAAAATTCCCAGAATCAAGATGCGGGAAGCCCAGGAGATTATTTTTCAAAGAACCAAGCGGGATAACAGAAAAGAGCCTGATCTGGAGCCCGAAGACGAAAAAGAAATATGCAGCTGGGCAAAAGAAAAGCACGGCTCGGAACTGATCTTCATTACGCATTATCCGGCCAAGAAACGCCCTTTCTATACCTATCCTGATCCCCAAGACCCGGATTACACTTTAAGCTTTGATTTGCTTTTCAGGGGATTGGAAATAGTTACCGGCGGCCAAAGAATAAACCAAGAGGAGGAACTTTTGAAAAATATTAAAAAATGGAAGAATCAGCCCAAGGATTTCCAGTTTTACCTTCAGGCCTTTAAATACGGCCTGCCGACGGAAGGAGGATTTGCCATGGGCTTGGAAAGAATCATTAAACAGATTCTTGGCCTGGGCAATGTCAGGGAAGCCAGCCTGTTCCCGCGCGACATGGAAAGAATAGACCAGAGACTGTCTTTGCTGCAGCCCAAAAGCAAAAAAACCAAACTTAAAAAGAAAAAATGAGCAAGCCGTTCAAATACTTTTTAATTGCTTTGATATTAAGTTTTCCTTTCTGGCTGGGAGTGAATGTTTTAGAGAAAAAACTGGCTGATTTTTTTTATTGGCAGGAATTGGCCAATCATCCTGAGATTTTTTACGCTCAGATAGCCCCAAAAAAACCGGAAAACCTCAAACCGGTCCACAATAACGAAAAAGGCGATTTGAATTTGGAAGCAAAATCGGCAATTTCTCTTTTAATCGATAAAAGGGGAAGAGAAAGGATTCTTTTTGAAAAAGATATTGATCAGCAATTGCCCATTGCCAGCTTAACCAAACTGATTACTGCCTTGGTTGTTTTGGAAAACTACGATACTGCAAAAGAAATCAAGGTATCGAAAGAAGCTGTGGCCCAGGAAGGAGATTTCGGCAAACTGGAAGCAGGAGAAATTTTAACCGCAGAATATCTTCTTTATCCCTTGCTGATGGAATCAAGCAATGACGCAGCATTTTCTTTGGTTAACGATTATCCGGGAATGACGGAAAAACTGTTTGCCCGATTAATGAACGAGCAAGCGGAAAAAGTCGGGCTTAAGAACAGCATTTTTTTTAATCCCACCGGCCTGGACCCCGATCAGTCCCAGACGGAAATGAATCTTTCCAGCGCTTATGATTTGGCCAAACTGGCCAAGAAAATCCTGGAAAAACCTTTGATTTGGAAAATTCTTTCTCTTCCCAGATACAATCTTTACGGACCGGAACTGATTAACAACAACGAGCTTCTGGAGGATTCCGTTCCCTGGCACAAAGAAATAATCGGAGGCAAAACCGGGTACACCGACAGCGCCGGGGGCTGCATGGTTCTGGTTTTAAAAGCGCCCCGAGACCCGGATTATCTGATGATTAACGTAATTTTAGGTGCTGACGGAACCAGCAGCCGCTTTGAGCAAATGAAAAAATTAGTTGACTGGCTGGATACAGCCTATATCTGGTAGCATGTCGGAAATCACCATCAATGTAATTAAAATCTTTACCCTGGGAGCATTGGGATTTGTCGTTGCTTTCTTAATGTCTCCCTTTTTGATTGATTTTTTATACAAGCACAAGCTTTGGAAAAAAGAAGTCAGAAGCAAGGCCATTGACGGAGGAGGGCTGCCGGTTTTCCAAAAGTTTCATTCGGAAGGAGAAACCAATGTTCCCAGGTTCGGGGGGATTCTCATCTGGTTGACAGTTCTTGTTTTGATTTTTTTCTTTTTTCTTGTTTCCCAACTTACTGACATCTGGTGGCTTAAGAAACTCAACTTTCTAAGCAGAAACCAGACCTGGCTGCCTCTTTTCACTTTGATTTCCGCCTCTCTTCTGGGATTTGTCGATGATTTTCTGCAGGTCCTGGGAAAAGGTAAATACATCGGCGGGGGAGTCAGCTTAAAAAAACGCTTGCTTTTGGTTGCCCTTATCGGGCTTATCGGCGCCTGGTGGTTTTACTTTAAGCTGGACTGGAATTCAATCCATATTCCGGGAAACGGAGATATTTCCATAGGCATCTGGTATATTCCCATCTTTATAACAGTCATGCTGGCGGTTTACAGCGGGGGAGTGATTGACGGCCTGGACGGTTTGGCCGGCGGCTCTTTTGCTTCCATTTTTGCCGCTTTTTCCGGCATTGCTTTGTTTTTGGGACAAATTGATATTGCTGCTTTCTGCGCCGTAATTCTGGGAGCTTTGCTGGCTTTTTTATGGTTTAACATTCCTCCGGCCCGTTTCTACATGGGAGAAACAGGAATTATGGGGTTGTGCGCCACCTTAACGGTTATCGCTTTTCTGACCGACTCGGTTTTAGTTCTGCCCATTATTGGTTTTCTTTTGGTCATTGAATCAAGTTCGGTAATTCTTCAGCTTTTGTCAAAAAAATTCAGAAAGAAAAAAATCTTTCTAGCTTCTCCTCTGCATCTTCATTTCGAGGCTAGGGAATGGCCTCATTACAAGGTAACCATGAGGTTCTGGATAATAGGGGCGGTGATGGCCATTATCGGCATTGCCATCAGGCTGCTGGGTTGACGGAATTTTAAAAAAATCCTATATTATACTATCCCTCAAAACTGAATGGGGAGGTTGGAAAGTATGGAAACAAAATCTTGGAAAGATGACTTGTTTATAATCGAGATGATTGGTACCGCAGGATTAACAATCGTAATCGGCTTTTTTGGGCTAATACCAGATGTTTTTTTACCCATTAAGACCTTTGCTAATTTTGCTTCTTCTCTCCTTTTTTTAAGTCTTGTAATACTTTGGGGGCTTGGTCTTGCCTTCATAATATACAAAGGGATGTGGGGCAGCTGGCGCAGCAAGAGGGGTTTATGCAAGCTAGAAATCTATACTCTTCTGGCATGCTTCTATTTTTTGCTCTTTTTTCACGCGCTAAATATTGTCTCTCCTTCTTTTAAGGCTCTGGCCGAAAAAGGTTACCATTTGACACTTTCGGCTTTTCTGATCATTGCTGGAACCTTATTCCTTATTCTCTTTTATCGTATGATAAAAGACCGCCATAAGGTTCAAGAGTCTAAAGGAGTTAAGATGTGATATCGGGTCCAAATCGGACCTCTTTTTTTGACCGAAAGCCAATTTTAAGCTAAAATTAGGCCATGACATTCAAACTTTTACGAGAAAAATATCCCTGTTTTGTTTTTGAAAAATATTCATATTTTTTAAAGGGGAGCGATTTAAAGATTTTCTTTGATTTTAAAATTGAGCCCGATATTACTTTCCGGCCTGAAATATCGATAGAAAACGTTGAAAAAACAGGGGAGTTGGATAATTTTATCTTTCATCTGGGAATGATAGAAAGCTTAAGTTATTGGAAAGCTACCTGTTCCAAGGAAATAATTGTTAAGGCCGGCCATTTAAATGAAGAACAAATCAAATGGTGGAAGGATTTGATAATGGACGGCATGGGCCAGTTTTTTTATGAGAATAAAATTGATTTTCGGAAATCAGGTTTTCTTACCATTAAATCCCAACATCAAGGAACAAAGCCTGAACCAAGCTCAAATCAAACAAACAGGATTTTAGTGCCCATAGGAGGGGGAAAGGATTCAATAGTTACCTTGGAAACATTGAAAAAAGCAGGAAAAAATATCCGCTGTTTTTCTTTGAATCCCACCGAAGCTGCAATTAAAATATTAAGGACGGGCTGTAAGAATCCCATTATTGTCAGAAGAAAAATCGATCAAAGGCTCTTGGAATTGAACAGAAAAGGGTTCTTAAACGGCCACACTCCTTTTTCCGCTTATCTGGCTTTTTTAAGCCTTCTTCTGGCCAGAATCTTTGATTTTAAATACATCGCCCTATCCAATGAAAGAAGCTCCAATGAGGGAAACGTCAGATATTTGGGAAAAGAAATTAATCATCAATGGTCAAAAAGTTTTGAATTTGAAGAAAGATTGAGGGATTATACTAAAAAATATTTAAGCAAGGATATTGAATATTTCAGTTTTCTCAGACCCTTGTATGAAATCCAGATAGCCAAGTTGTTCAGCAAATATCCCAAGTATTTTCCTGTTTTTTTAAGCTGCAACGAGGCCTATAAGACAGATTCGGGAAGAAAGAAGCCTTTTAAAAAATGGTGCTCTAAGTGCTCCAAGTGCTTGTTTGCTTTTTCCATTCTTTATCCTTTTCTCAAAGAAAAAGATTTGATTAAGATTTTCGGCAAGAATCTTTTCAATGATAAAAGCCTTGTTCCGATAATGGAAGAACTAGTAGGGGAGAAAAGGTTTAAGCCTTTTGAGTGCGTAGGAACGATCAAGGAAAGCTTGATAGCTTTTTATCTGAGCTTTCAGAAAGCCAAAAGAACGAGGGAATTGCCTTTTCTTTTGAAACATTTTGAAAAGAAAATATTGAAAAAATATCCTTATTTGGAAAAAGAGTCAAAAAAGATTTTAAATTCCTGGAATGGTCAAAACAATCTTCCGAAAGATTTGACAAAAAATTTAAACTTGATATAATCAGAACCGTATAGGGTACAACCCTTTCTAAATGGTCCTTTTTGTTGCGCTGAAGGAGACCCCTCAGTGGCAAACGGATGATAACCAAACATCATCTTGAAAGAAACCGTTTAGCGACAAGCACGTTGAACAATTCTTACGACGGCTCTGACGCGTAAGGGGTCAAAAACGCGAAAGGAGGAAAAAGTACGGAAAACTGTGGATGTCCAGGATTTGGGGCTCTTGTGGTCCTGTTTGATGAAGATAACCGCTGAAAGATCCCGGGGCCTCCCTCTCCCTCTTACGAAAACTTGAGGGGAGGGACTGACCAAACCTTGCAAAATAGACAAGGTTAAAGGAGAGTAGAAATTCCCCCTAGAACCATTTCCAATCGGAAAAAGTGTTCGGAGGGTTTTCCTCTTCTTTTTTTTATTTCCATTGATTTTTTATATTGACAAAAATAAACTATTCTGTTATATTATTAGAAGAACATTAAAAGGTGTTGTTATTATGTTTACTGTAGTTGTAGTCGGTCATCGGGGCGCTCCTTCTTTGGAAACGCCGGAAAACACAATTGAATCTTTTCGGAGAGCAATTGAAATCGGGGTTCCTATTTTTGAATTCGATGTCCATCTAAGCAGAGATGGAGAGGATGAAGAAATGGTGGTAATTCACGACGGTGATTTAACAAAAGCCACTAAAGGAAGTGTTAAACGCCATGTAAGAGAACTTACCTTAGAAGAATTGCAAAATATAATAATTTGGGGAGGAAGCAGAATCCCAACCTTAGAAGATGTTTTGAGGTTAAATTTCCCTGTCATGATAGAACTGAAAGCCGGACAGAATGATAAGATTTATCCCAACCTAGTAGCAAAGGCGGTTAAATTATTAAAGGACTTAAAATTCACAAAAGAGGTAATTTTTATTTCTTTTTACCCGGAATATCTAACAGAATTGAAGAAATTCCCGAGATTTAAAAAAATGCTTCTTTCCAAAACCTTCCCTGATTTAAATGTTTTAAAAGATTTGGGCCTTTATGGAATAGGCATTGAACATAACAGCCTAACCCCAGAAAACGTCAGAAGGGCTCACGAAAGAAAACTAAAAGTTTTTGCCTGGATAGTGGATAAAGAAGAAGATATCAGGGCAATGTTAAATCTGGGAGTAGACTTTATTGCCTCTAATGATCCGGCACTGGCAATAAAAATAACAAACGAATAAAGAAGCGACAATTTTGGCTCGGCAAAAGGGTAATGGTCTGATGGTTACTCCTGATCTAAAAGGAGACCCTGTCAAAGAGCTGTAAGTTGTTCGCGATAGAGAGTAAGGAACAAAATCTTCCTAACTCTCTTTTTAATTTTGGTATTGACAGAAATAAATCAATCCTATAATATGGCTTCATTAGCACCTTCTTATCTTTAATCAAAGAGAGTAGTGTTCTGATTCTGACTCGGCAAAAGAGAGAGTCCTCATTTTACCTTCTGGTTGGTCCAGAGTTGGCAACAGAGGGGTCTAGCGAGGTTCTTTTAGAACCATGACCTCAAAACTTGACTGGTGACCGTCGCCTCTGCCTCAGGGGTCGATAAAGGGCGACACTCTCCTGCTGAAAAGTCATAAATTAGAATAATACTCTCGTTCTGTAAGAGGAAGACCTCCTTTGTTAAAAAGGATTAATCTGTCCTCTTTTTTATTTTTAAAAAAACTGATTTTATGGTATTTTTAAATCAGAATGAAATTAAATGAATTAAAAAACAAAAAGATTCTTATCCTTGGTTTTGGAAGAGAAGGAAGAGATACTTTTTTCTTTTTAAGGAAGCTTTTTCCCAATAAGGTTTTGGGCATAGCGGATAAGCTGGAGATTTTGGAATTAAAGTACAAAAATATCAAGCTTCATTTGGGTAAGGATTATTTAAAAGATTTGAAGGATTACGATTTGATCATTAAATCCCCGGGAATACCCATTCATTTAAAAGAAATTGAAAAAGCTTTTAAAGAGGGGAAAATCACTTCCCAGACAGAGATTTTTTTAGAAAATTGCCCGGGAAAGATTGTAGGGGTTACCGGGACCAAGGGAAAAAGCACTACTGCCTCTTTGATTTATGAGATTTTAAAAAATGCCGGTTTCAAGGTTTATCTGTTGGGCAACATTGAAAAACCGGTCTTATCTTATCTTTTAAAAGCTAGAAAGGGTGACATTTTCGTCTGCGAGCTCTCCAGCCATCAATTGTATAATCTTAAAAAAAGCCCCCAGATAGCTGTTTTTCTTAATGTTTATCCCGAACATCTAGATTATTACAAAGACCTTAAAGAATATGCTAAAGCCAAGGCCAATATCGCTATCCATCAGTCAAAAAATGATTTCCTGATATATAATTCAGGGAATAAAATTGTCAGAGAAATTGTTAAAAAATCAAAAGCCAGAAAGATTGCCGTAAAAGGGGAGTATTATGATTTGGACAGGAAAGCGGCTGAAGCCGTAGGAAAAATATTTAAAGTAAAAGACAGCATAATTTCCAAAACAATCAAGAATTTTAAAAATCTTCCCCATAGGCTGGAACTGGTCGGGACTTTCAAGGGAATTATCTTCTATAACGATGCCTTGGCCACCATTCCCGAAGCAACCATGGGAGCGATAAAAACCCTGGGGGACAGGGTAGAAACGATAATGCTGGGAGGGTTTGAAAGAAACATTGATTTTAAAAATCTGGCTAAGAAAATTTTAAAAAGCAAAATTAAAAATGTAATTTTATTTCCCACCACGGGAAAAAAAATCTGGCAAGAGATTGTTAAATTAAAGAGCAGGGGAGTAGCGAAGCATTTCTTCGTCAATAACATGAAGGATGCGGTAAAATTGGCTTTTGAAAATACCGGAAAAGGAAAAATCTGCCTTCTTTCTACCGCCTCTTCCAGTTTCAGCATTTTCAAAGATTACAGGGAAAAAGGGGATTTGTTCAAAAAATACGTTAAATATTATGGCCAAAACTAAACACCCTGATAATTATCTGACCGGCGTCATTATAGCCCTTATTCTTACAGGAATAGTGATTTTAGCCAGCGTATCTTCCGCCTATTCTTTTAAGAAATTCGGTAACACTTACTATTTTTTAAAACATCAAATCCTTCTCGGCTTGCTTCCCGGATTGTTCGTGGGTTTTCTGCTTTACAGGATCAAATTGTCCACTTTGAAAAAATGGAGTCCGATCCTGCTTTTAATAACCCTGGTTTTAATGGTGCTGGTTTTTCTGCCCCTTATCGGCTTGAAGTCCGGGGATGCGGCCAGATGGATTAAAATCGGATCTTTTACTTTCCAGCCCTCGGAATTGTTAAAACTTGCTTCCATTCTTTATTTTGCCACCTGGCTGACCAGCCGGCTGGAAAAAGAAGAAAAAACTGCCGATAACAAGGTTTTTTCTTTTGGCAATACCTTTATCGCTTTTTCAATAATATTGATAATCATTGCCGCGCTCTTGTTTTTCCAGTCCAATATCAGCACCTTGGGAGTAATTGTTTTAACCGCTTTTCTCATGTACTTTTCAATGAATACTCCTATCTGGCACACTCTTTTCATGTTTTTGCTGGGAGGCGGGGGATTGTTCGCTTTGATAAAACTGGCTTCTTATAGAATCAATCGTCTGGCGGTTTTTTTAAATCCTGATTTGGATCCCATGGGAATAGGATATCAGCTAAAACAGGCTCTGATTGCCATTGGCTCGGGCGGAATAACGGGAACAGGGCTGGGAATGAGCGCCCAGAAGTTCGGATTCCTGCCCCAGACGATTTCTGATTCCATTTTCGCGGTTTTTGGCGAGGAAGCCGGCTTTATAGGAACGCTGGCTTTGATTCTGCTTTTTCTTGTTTTCGCTTTTTTAGGGTTTAAAGCAGCCAAAAAGAGCAAGGATAGTTTTTCCAAACTTACCGCCCTGGGAATTACTTTCTGGATTATTATCCAAGCCTTTGTTAATATTGGAGCAATGATAGGCATTTTGCCTTTAACCGGCATTCCCTTGCCCTTTATCGGCTACGGGGGCTCGGCCCTGGCTCTGGAGCTCATGGGAATGGGAATATTGTTAAACATATCCAAAAACACATGAAAATATTATTTACCGGAGGCGGCAGCGGCGGCCACGTCACTCCCGTCATCGCCGTGGTCAGAGAGATAAGAAAAATTTACCAGGGCAAAGACCTGAAATTGTTTTATCTGGGCCCCAAAGACGACTTTGGAGAGATTTTTCTTTCCCAGGAAGACATCAGGGTAAGGAACATTCTGGCCGGAAAAGTCAGAAGGTATTCCGACGCAAAAAGCATTTTCAGTAATTTCCTGGATGTTTGTTTTAAAATTCCTTTGGGAATCATTCAGTCTTTTTTTCTTCTTCTCTTTCTCTCTCCTGATTTGGTTTTCAGCAAGGGAGGGTACGGCTCTCTGCCAGTGGTCATCGCCGCCAGACTGCTTTTCAGGCCTGTTTTTATCCACGAATCCGATGTGATTCCCGGGGCAGCCAATAAGTTCGCCAGCCGGATCGCCAAGCAGACCCTTGTTTCTTTTCCCCGAACCGAATATTTCCATCTGGAAAAGATGATCGTGGTCGGCAACCCGATCAGAAGAGAAATCCTGGAAGGAAAAAAAGAAGAAGCCACGGAAATGTTCAAATTAAATTACGACCGGCCGGTTCTTTTGATTTTAGGCGGCTCGCAAGGCGCCCAGAGAATTAACGATAAAATCCTGGAGCTTCTGCCCACGCTTCTGCAGAATTTTGAAATAATTCTTCAAAGCGGAGAAAACAATTACCAGCAGGTCAAGGCGGAAGCGGAAATAACCATCAAGAAGTACAAATCTTTGGAAAACGCCCTTCATCTCTATGCTTTTTTAAAAGAGCCCGAGATCAAGCAGGCTTACGGAGCAGCTGATTTTATCGTCAGCCGGGCCGGTTCGGCAACCATCTTTGAAATCGCCGCCAATGCCAAGCCTTCGATCCTGGTTCCCTTGCCGGAATCTGCCCAGAACCATCAGGTCAAGAATGCCTACGCTTACGGAGAAAACAAGGCCTGCCTGGTAATAGAGGAAAACAATTTTACGGTCAGGTTCTTTTTGGAAAAATTAAGGTATCTCTTTGCCAATCCTGCGGAATTGGAAAAAATGAGAAAGGCGGCCAAGGAATTTTCCCGGCCCGAGGCAGCCAAAGAAATCGCTGAGCGAATTTTAAAATATATATTAAAATGATTGCCGAAGATTTCAAACTTGTTAAGCCCGGGGAGGTGAGGGTGCGCATCGCTCCTTCGCCCACCGGATATTTCCACATCGGTTCGGCCCGAACCGCTCTTTTCAATTATCTTTTCGCCAAAAAACACGAAGGAAGCTTTGTTTTAAGGATTGAAGATACTGACGTGGAAAGATCTTCTTTGGAATTTGAAAAAGACATCATGGAAGGTTTGAAATGGCTGGGACTGGACTGGTCGGAAGGGCCTGACATTGACGGAGATCACGGGCCTTACCGGCAAAGCCAAAGGAAAGACATCTACTCCGATTATCTGGAAAAGCTTCTGGCCCAGGACAAGGCATATTATTGTTTCTGCTCCGGGGAAGAACTGGAAACCCAAAAGCAGTACCAGATGTCGATAGGGGAGGCGCCCAAATATTCCGGCAAATGCGCCGATTTACCCAAAGAAACAGTAAAAAAATATTTAAAAGAAAAAAAACCTTCCATAATCAGGTTCCGGGTTCCGGCAAAAAAAGTTGTCTTTAATGATTTGATCAGGGGAGAACTGGAGTTTGATTCCGGCCTGATGGGGGACATAGTCATTGCCAAAGACCTTTCAAGTCCTTTATACAACTTTTCCGTGGTGGTTGATGATTTTGAAATGAAGATCAGCCATGTCATCAGGGGAGAAGACCACATCTCCAATACGCCCAAGCAGATACTGCTTCAAGAAGCTTTGGGGCTTAACCAGCCGATTTATGCCCATTTGCCCTTGATTCTCGGTCCTGACCGCAGCAAATTAAGCAAAAGGCACGGCGCAGTATCAGTGGCTTCCTATAAAAAAGAAGGATATCTGGCCGAAGCGATCATTAATTTCATTGCTTTTCTGGGCTGGAATCCCGGAGACGACCGGGAGATTTATTCCTTGCCGGCTTTGGTAAAAGAATTTGAACTGGAAAAAGTCCAGAAAGGAGGAGCGGTTTTCAACATCAAAAAGCTGGATTATTTGAACGGCTTCTATATCAGGAAAAAATCCCCGGAGCGCCTGGCAGAGCTTTGTTTGCCTTTTTTAGAAGAAAAGGGTTTGATTAAAAAAGAAACTATTGATTTGAATTATCTGAAAAGCATTGTTTCCATCAATCAGGAAAGGTTGAAAAAACTCTCGGAAATCATTGAGCTGAGCGATTTCTTCTTCAAGGAAAAGCTCGATTACGATAAGAGCCTTTTAAAATGGAAAGAAATGACCGATGAAGAAATCAAAGATTCCATTGACAAATTAGAAAAGATATTTTCTAAAATAAAAAGCGGGGATTGGAATAAAAAGAATCTGGAAAGCCTGGTAATGCCCAAAGCGGAGAAAATGGGGGATAGGGGGATTCTTTTATGGCCTTTGAGGGCAGCCCTGAGCGGCAGGAAATCCTCGGCCGGGCCTTTTGAGATAGCGGAAATTCTGGGAAGGGGAAAAACCTTGCAAAGATTACAAGAAGCAAAAAGTTTGCTATAATATATCATATGAAAAAAATATTCATCGTTTTGGTATTATTTTCTTTTCTCCTGCCGATTATTTCCTTGGCCCAGGAAGAGGACCGGGTAAAGCTGCCCGAGACCATGGAAGAAGCAAAAAACATGGTAGGCAACGTGATTAAGGTCGGACAGCAGGAATTGCCGGGAAACATGAAAAATATGTTTAAGGAAGACATTTTGCCTGTCTGGAATAAGATGTATGACTGGTTTAAGGTCAATATCTGGCCCAAGGCTGAAAAAGAGATCAAAAAGAGGGAACCGGCCCTAAAAGAGGACGTTCAGAAAGAGACGGGGGAGATGAAGGAAGATGTTAAAAAAGAAGTACCGAAAATCAGTGCCAAGATTAGAATTCTTTGGGCGGAATTTAAAAATTTAATTAATACTAATAAGTAATTTAAAATTTCTTCTTCTATTCCGGCAGGGGAATGGGATTTAGGCCTTGACACAGCCCTATGGGCTGTTTTAATATGAATAGAGATAGTGTCGCACAATGTAGGTTAAGCGACAGCCTCCTTGTATAAATATAAGAAGGGCCTCTAGGGCCTACTAAACTACC
>Ga0315284_10006113_pt1 | contig 17149 bp, 14 predicted proteins | sample YL17G09_16_MG_FD_203696 | JGI IMG/M metagenome (GOLD analysis project Ga0315284, IMG submission 203696) | Sediment microbial communities from Yellowstone Lake, YNP, Wyoming, USA - YL17G09_16 | ecosystem: Environmental > Aquatic > Freshwater > Lake > Sediment | place: USA: Wyoming | collected...
GAGCCGACGTTTTCCCTGCCGTTGAAGCTCGAAGTGGATCGTTTCGGCGCCGAGGCCGGCGAAGGCGGCGCGGCGGGTCTTGTGGGCCGCCAGTTCGTCGCGCAGGGACAAGATTTTTTGGACCAAATACTCCGGCGTTTGATGAGGGATATGTTTCGGCACCCGACTTTGGTCACGAAGTCCAGCGAGACCGAACTTGCGATAGCGACGGAGCCATTTGGAGAGCCAACCTCGGCTTCGATGGACACTTTCCACAGCGTGGCCGAACCGGCCGGTTTCATGATAGATTCGAATGGCTTTGAGCCGAATTGCATATTCACATCGCTCTTTCATGATCGCCTTCTCCTTCCGATCGATTTCGGAAGAAGTGTAGGCGATTCCTCTAAGTGTTCACGATGTCCTTACGGTTTGACTGTTCACGATGTCTTTACGGAAACCCATTAAGGCTTAAGAAGTCTCACCGTGGAGGACCCACCCCAACTCCTAGTGCAAAGCCTATTGCCTGTGACCCGCCCCCGCTCATTTTACCACCTGTGAAGTGAAAATTCGAGGCTCGTAAGATCATATCCCGCAGCCTGAAGTTGCAAATGGAGTCTAGAGGAATTCCCTGTGTTCTCTCTGCCTATTTCCGGGCAAATTGACTTTATCTTTCGTTATGGCGTATGATTTTTTCACGAGAGATAAGGGGAAACCTAAGACAAATAGATTTTTATATGACCGAGCAAGAAAAACACATATCATAAATAAGATTTTGTTCTCCGTTCGAAGAGGAACGGACGATAGAGATTTTCTTTAAATGAGCAAGGAGGTGGCCATGGCTCAATCTAAATCACTTAAGACTTTGGCAATTATTATTTTCCTGAGTGGTTTATGGGACCTGGTCGGGGGAGCTGTTTATGCGTTTATGATCGGAACCGTTTTTTCAGAGCCGCCCATTCATCGTTTCTACGCCCTGTTTTTAGCTTCGTTTTTCTTTTGCTTCGCCTTCCTGCAAATCCTTTCCGCCTTCAACATCCGCCGTTATCTCCTTAATATAGGCTGCGTGACCATCGGAAGGATTCTCTATGTTATCCTGTTGTATAGTTACATTTTCGGCGAGTCGGGTTTTCCCAAAACGTTCTGGTGGACTGGCATCGGAGATTTGGCCTGGTCGATTCTATACATCGTAGTGGCGTTGACGAGCACGGAGATTCGTCTCAAAGACTTGTTCCTTCCTAAACGGGCAGACACGTGAAGAACCCGAGAATCCGAAAATTGTTAATAAGCTTTGGAAAATCACCTTTCTGCCGCCCGCCTTGCCTCTCTTTCCCCTCCTCGCCTCCTTGCCCATTATGCTCTGAAACCTCGTCCAGAAATCAACCCATTCGACTCCCCGGGCTGAAGCCCGGGGTATGCTCAGGGTTAATACTGAGCGGCGCTTTTTACCCCGATTTTAAAATCGGGGTTTGGCGCCGTCGAACGTATCAATAGTCAGCAGCTTGGCGCCGCCCTCCCCTTTTTCCTCCTTGCCCTTGATGTAGAACGTCATAAAGAAGCGTAAGAGGATAGCTGTGGCAATAACGATGTCGCAAAAGATTTAGTTCCAACGGCATTTTTTCCCATGATACAAAGATCGATTGGAGGGGGCGGGTCAAAAAAAAAGACAATACCGTAAACTTTTCGAATCCGCGCTTCGTAGAATCATTAGAGACCCTGAAGGAAGAAAGCACACCAAGGAGGTGAGCCCATGATCCGCATGAAATCCACGATTCTCGCCGCGCTGATCCTCGCGCTCGTCTGCGGTTCCCTGCTTGCGCAGAAGCCGAGCGTCGATGACCAGTGGGGGGCGCTGAACAACGAACTGAGGCGCGTCTACGACCGAAAGGACTGGCCCGGGACCATGTCCGTTCTCGACCGGATGCTCAAGCTCGCCGAGGGTACGGGAAACCGAGAGTATCGGGGCGGGATCCTCTATATGAAGGCCTGCGTACACGCGCTGTCCGGGCAGAAAGCACAGGCCATGGAAGCGATCCGCCAGGCCGTAGCTGTGGGTTTTACGGATTATTCCAAGTACCGCAGCGACACGGATCTCGACTCCCTCCGCGAAGACCCGGCATTCAAGTCGATGCTCGCGGAGATCAAGGCCAAGTACGGCCCGATGCCGCTCGTCTGGGACCCCGCCCAGCCGGCACCCTCATTTCCCGTGCTGTATGACGATCCCAAAGCCCCGCAGTTGCTCGAGATGCGCCGCGAATTCGCTATCGACGCCGTCGTAGCTGGCGCCAAGGACGACTACGAGCGGCTGCGCCGACTGGCCCACTGGGTCAGCTCACGCTGGAAGCACAGCCCGAACCAGATGGCCTCGAAGTCCGATCCGCTCACGATCCTCCGCGAGGCGCAAAAGGGCGGCCGTTTCATCTGCCGCGAATATGCCATAGTGATGGCCGGAGTCGCCGCGGCCTACAGCATGCCGGCGCGCGTCGTCAATCTGCTGCCCCGCGACGTCGAGACGCGGAGCGAGGCCCATTCCGTGGCCGAAGTTTGGCTCGACGAGTTTAGCAAGTGGGTCCTGGCCGACGGCCAGTACGGAGCCATCGGCGAGCTCGCCGGCGTTCCTTTGAGCGGGATCGAACTCCAGGCCGCGCTGGCCGCCGACCGACCGGTCGTCTGCAGCGCCGGAGACGCGGTCTTCGCGGAGTGGAAGCCGTTCATCCTGAAAAATGCGTTCTTCTTCAAGATGGGCAACGACCAGCGCTCGTTCGAACACCACACGATAAGCCAGCTTGTCCTCGTGCCCAAGGGAGCGTCGAAACCAACAAAATTCGCGGGGGGTAACGAAGAGATTTTCGCCGGAGCCGTCTATACGTCAAATCCCGACACGTTCTACGCGCCACCGCGGCGGTGAAGCGGAATTTTCAGCTTGTCCTCAACGGCGAACCAGGGCTTCCGGTCCACGGTCACCAGAAAATCCACTTACTTGTGGCGCAGGAGTTTGATGGCGTTCCCGGTTTCGGACGGACCTTCGCGTAATTGATAATTAAAAAGAAGTCCGTGTTCACCAATCTCTTCTTGGAAATGGTAATTGATATAGGCGTCAGCAACAAACTTGGTGAGTTCAAGATCGTGTGTGGAAGCGAAAACCAGACCATTGCCACCGGTGTGCCAAAAATTCGTGGGGACACGGCGGGGACAAAACCGCTAAAAATGGCTCAGTTTTACTAACTCAGGCAAAAAAGAAAAATCAGAGTAAGTGATTGAAACTTCAGGGAGAAAGGGATTGACCCGTGTAGGACTCGAACCTACAACCCGCAGATTAAGAGTCTGCTGCTCTACCAATTGAGCTAACGGGCCGCAGAGAAGGCGCATATTCTAGCCGAGGCAGGCTTTCTTGTCAAACGTTCTAGTTCGTTTCGGTCGGCTCATCTTCCCCTGGAGCGGCTCCTGATCTCGGCGACGCGTTTTTCGTGCTCCCCATGTTATATCCGGTCTTGGGGATGGTCTCCAGGGCAATTTTCATTCGCTCCAGGCTGCTGTGGGTGTGCCGGAGCGTCGTCTCGGTCCTCGAATGGCCGAGGACGCTCATGATGTCGGCCAGATTGGCTCCCCGCCCGATCGCCTGGGCGACCATGATCGTCGAGGCCGTATGCCGGAGATTGTGGAAAATGAAGTCTTTGATCCCGCTCCGCCCCCTGATCTTGCACATCACGGGGTGGATCCAGGACGGCGGGATCGGTCCCTGACCCCGGCGCCGGAAAGGCAGGACGTATTCGTTTTTTCGCATCCCGGCCAGCTCGTCCAAGACGGCCTGGATCTCGGCTGTGATAGGGACGATCTTGTTCCGGCGCTGTTTGGTCTCGCTCCGCCTCAGCCGGATGGCATCCGGCCCGACGTTGTCCCAGCGAAGGTTCGTCACCTCCCCCGCCCTCATCCCGGTCAGGTAGAGCAGAAGGACGAACCGATAGGCTTGGGCCTGCATCCCCGAGTTGGGCTTCGCCTCGCGGGCGATCGCAGCGGCCGCGTCCAGGATCCGCTTCATCTCCTCCTCGCTGTAAGCCCGCCGCCTCTCGTCCACGACATACGGCCGGACCTCCTTGACCGGATTCTCGCCGATGAACTTCTTCCTTCGGATCGCGTAATTGAACAGGGCTTTGAGCGTCTTGCAATAGTGGTTGATCGTCGCTTCGGAGCGGGGCTTGGCCATCCGCCGAAGACCCCTGTCGAGAGCGGCGAAATCGTCGAGACTGATCTTTTCCAAGGGTTTGTCCCCGATGATCTTGCGGATAATGGCCGCTTGACCGGGCCGTCCTGCTGGCGCGGACTCATGGGATCGATAGGCCTCAACAAGAAAAGACGCCGGAAAGAGGAGATTTTCCCATGGAATGATGATATTTGACAATCGTATCGTCATATGTCATGATATTTGACGACAATGGCGACACAAGACATAATTGCTTCGGAATGGGTTCCGCGGCAGCTCGATCTTTCCGCCCTCTTGGCGAAGCGCTCCCACTTCCTTTTTGGACCGAGACAGACCGGTAAGACATCGCTGATTAAAAAATCTCTAAAAGACGTGAAGATATACGATCTTCTCGATTCAGCTGCCTATCTCGCGCTGAGCTATAATCCCAGCCGTCTCGCTGAAGAGCTTGGCCCGGGAGACCGAACCGTGGTGATCGACGAGATCCAACGGCTCCCGATCCTTCTCAACGAAGTCCATCGCCTCATAGAAACCAAAGGCGTAAAATTCCTTCTCACGGGATCGAGCGCCAGAAAACTCCGCCGTGGAGGCGTCAATCTGCTCGGCGGCCGGGCGCGAACGAAACATCTTCACCCTTTGACCTGGAAGGAGCTCGGAACCCGATTCGATCTGGGTTTAGCGATCGAACGGGGCCTGCTCCCGTCCATCTATTTTTCGGATGATCCCCAAGCCGACCTCCAGGCCTACGCCGGAACGTACCTCGAACAGGAGATCGCGGCCGAAGGGGCGGCGCGCAATATCCCGGCGTTCACCCGGTTCCTGAAAATCGCGGCACAATGTAACGGAACCATCGTCAATTTCACCAACGTTTCCAACGACGCCCAAGTCGCCCGTACGACGGTCCATGAATATTTCGAGGTTCTTAAGGATACTCTCGTCCTGCATGAACTCTCATCATGGCGAAAGACGACCTGGAGAAAACCGATCGCCTCGTCGAAGTATTATTTCTTCGACGTAGGCGTGGTGAGTTCGCTCCAGAACCGGGTCGTTCGCCCTGCCACTCCAGAATTCGGCGGAGCGTTCGAGACCTATCTCTTCCACGAACTCGTGAGCCATTCCGACTATGTTTCCGGAGAACCGCTCAGTTACTGGAGGTCGACCTCGGGATTCGAGGTGGACTTCATCATCGGGGATCATACCGCCGTTGAGGTCAAGGCTAAGAACAGTGTATCGGCCCGGGATCTTAAATCCTTGCGGGCTTTCGGAGAGGAAACAAAACTGAAACGAGCCCTTTGTGTCTGTCTGGAAAAAACACCTCGAACGGAGGAAGGGATCGCGATCCTCCCCTACCAGGAATTCCTTAGGGCTTTGTGGGACGGCGAATATCGATAAGGCTTTCCCTCAGCCGGCGATCTTTTCCAGCCCCTGGATCATCTCCGGACTGGCGATGAAGACGAGGACGTCCTTTTCGGCCAGCTTGGTCGTTTTGGGCGGGTTGAAATCGAACTCCTTGGCCCCGCCCCGGCGGAGGGCGACCAGCAGGGCCCCGCTCTTTTCCTCGAGTTTCGATTCTTCGATCGTCTTTCCGGCCAGGGCCGACCCCGGCCCGACGATCACCTCGTCGAAGCGTAGGACGCGCTCCCGCTCGCGGAGCATCATGTCGAGGAACGTCGTCGTCGCCGGCCGGATCATCTCCGAGACCATGCGCATGCCGCCGATAAAGGTCGGCGAGATGACGCTGTCCGCGCCTGCCTTGATCATCTTCTTGTGGGAGTTGACGTCGATCCCTTTGGCCACGATCCGGAGGTTCGGGTTCAGACTGCGCGCGCTGATGGTTACGAAAAGGTTGGCCTCGTCCGTCGGAAGGCAGGAGACGAGCCCCTTGGCCCGCTCGATGCCGGCCTTCTGGAGGACGGCGTCGTCGGCCGCGTCCCCGTGGATATGGATCACGGCACCGACGAGGGCGGCCAGCTTGTCGAGCTTTTCCCTGGCCGGATCGACGACCACAAACTTTTTCTGCGTCGCGACCAATTCCTTGATGATGGACTGAGCTGTCTCGTCCGCGCCGCAGACGATATAGTGGTCCTGAAGCCGGGCGATTTCCTTTTCCATTTTTCTTCTCCCGAGGATGTTCTTGAGCTCCCCTTCCACGACGAAGGCTGTGATGGACGAGACGGCGTAGGCGATCGTGCCCAGGCAGACGACGATATAAATGATCCCGAACGTGCGGGCGGCCGGATTGAGGCTTAGGTCGTGCACCTCGCCGTAGCCGATCGTGGCGGCGGTGATGATCGTCATATAAACGCTGTCGAGAAAGGACCATTCGCGGCCGCCGAAGATCTTGAAGCCGGCGACGCCGATGGCAAAGACCAGGACAAAGATGGAAAGGGAAACGAAGATCCTTTTTTTGCTGTTCATGATGATCAGCGGAGCGCTCGGAGTTAATTTATCATACGGTTGGGGTCGCGTCTACAATTCGCCGCAAAAAAAAGGCAGATTGTAGACGCGACCCCAGTTTCTAGTCCAGTAGTTAAAGGTCGGTTGACCCTGCGGGGGTCCTATGATATTAAATGATTCATCCTGTCTAGGCGGGTGAAACGGACCATGGTCCAGACACTGAAACATTACACGATCGAGAGCACTCTCGGCACCGGGGGCATGGGCATCGTCTACCTCGCCCGAGACACCAAGCTCCAGCGGCTGGTGGCCATTAAGCTGCTCAAGCCGGAGCTCGTCTCCGACCCGAACAGAAAAATCCGGTTCCTCAGGGAGGCCCGCGCCGCGGCGGCCCTCACCCACCCCGCCATCGCCCAGGTCTACGACATCGACGAGGTCGACGGGACGACCTTCATCGCCATGGAGTATATCGACGGCCGGACGATCAGCCGCCTGATCCGGGACGGCGAGCTGGACCTCATCGGGGCGGTCGAGATCGCCTACCAGGTCGCCGAAGGGCTGGCCAAGGCCCACGACTCCGGCATCATCCATCGCGACATCAAATCGGACAACATCATGGTTACGAAGGACGGCCACGCCAAGCTTCTCGATTTCGGGCTGGCCAAACTGCTCGAGGCCGACACGGACATGGATGAGGCGGCGGCCGATCCCGCGGACATCACCCAGACGAGGACCCAAGACAGGACCCAGACCATGCCCGGAGCGGTGATGGGGACCCTCACCTACATGAGCCCGGAGCAGGCCCGGGGACAGGCGCTGAGCCCGGCCAGCGACATTTTCTCCTTCGGCATCGTCCTCTACGAGATGGTCGCGGGAGAGAGGCCGTTCAAAGGCGACACACCTCTGGACACCATGCATTCGATCGCCTTCGAGGAACCCAAACCGGTGACCTTGGTCAAGAAAAACATCCCTCCTCAGCTCCACCGGATCATCACCCGCTGTCTGCGCAAGCGGCGCGAGGACCGCTATCCGAACGCTCACGCCCTGGCCGACGATCTCAAAGGGGTGAAACGGGAGCTCGAGAGCGGGACGAGGACCGGACTGCCGGCCGGGACGCGTTTGTTGGGCTGGCTCGAGTGGCTCAAATCATCGTTCCCTTATGGGACCAAGGGGGTGGCCATCCTGGCCGCCGCTATCATCGTTTCGGCCGTATTTTTACTCACGAAGCTCCAATGGGGGAACATGATCGGGCCGGCGGTCACGTTTTTTTTCATCTACCGGGCCCTGAGGAATCGTCAACAAGGTAGGCTCAAGGCCTTCGTCAAAAAAGTCTCGGCCCTGCCCGAGGTCCGGGCCATCGTCATTCGGGACGAGACGGTGACGGTCGCCGTCGATAAAGCTCCAGCCAAGACCTACATCCGGATCACCAGCCTGATCGACGAGATCAACGAGAAACGCTTTTTATCGAAGCCAGTGACGGCCGTGATCAAGGACGAACTCTCCGACGCGGAATACCGCAACTTGCTGAAGACGGCCGGCGTCACTTACGCAAGGGACGAATAATTGGGGTCGCGTCTACAATTCATCACAAAAAAGCGGTCGATTGTAGACGCGACCCCAGTTTTTGCGTTCAAGCCGTTGCCTGTTTTTTCGCAGTGAACAGGGGGTTCAATGAATTCGCCACGGCGATGAGGATCAAACAGCCGATGACATTGAACCACAGGTAAGGGATCTTCGTAAAAAAATAACAGGCCAAGACGGCCAATTCGGCGACGATCGCGGCGATGAACGTGGCCCGGCCGCCGATCTTTTTGAAATAGAAGGCAACGAGAAACATTCCCAGGATCGTGCCGTAAAAGAGGGACCCCAAAATATTCACGGCCTCGATCAAAGAGCCGAGATGGTTGGCGAACTGGGCGAAACAGATGGCGTAAATTCCCCAAAAGACCGTGGCTATTTTCGAAGCGATGAGATAGTGCCGGTCCGAAGCGTTTTTCCGGACGATCCGTTTGTAGATATCAATCACCGTGACCGAGGCCAAGGCATTGAGTTCGGCGGATGAGGCCGACATCGAGGCCGAGAGGATCGCCGCCAGGATCAGCCCGACGAGTCCCACCGGCAAAAACCGGGTCACGAAACTTAAAAAAATGTAATTGGTGTCGTTGGTCTCGGCCAGGGGATTCCGTTTCTTGATGAGCTGGATGGCGCCGCGCCGGAGGCCGAGTTCCGCTTCCCTCGTTCGTTGGAGCTCTTGAGAAGCGCCGGCCAGGTCCGCGTCGCTTCGGGCATCGATCGCGGCCAGCATTTTCCTGAGGGATTCCCGCTTTTCCCCGTTCAAGCGAGCCTGGTCCGCTTCCAGGTTCGCGTAGGCCTCCGCGTAGGGACTGCTTTTCACGGCTGCGGTCTCGACCGGATTGAAGAACAACGGCGGCGTGACGAATTGATAAAAAACGAAGACCATGGCCCCGATGAAAAGAATGAGGAACTGCATGGGGACCTTCAGCACGCCGTTGGCGAGGAGCCCGACCCGGATCTGGGCGACCGATCGTCCGGACAGATAGCGCTGGACCTGGGACTGGTCCGTCCCGAAATAAGCAAGGGCGACGAACGCTCCCCCGATGAGTCCCGACCAAAAATTATAGCGGTCCTTCCAATCGAAGGCGAAATTGACGACGTTCAGGCGTCCGAGCTTTCCGGCCACGTGAAGGGCCTTGTCCAAAGAGATCTCGGGCGGCAGACGGCGGAAAATCATGAAGAGCGCCATCCCCATCCCCACCGAAATGATGATCATTTGGAGGAGCTGCGTTTTGCTGACCGCCTCCGTCCCCCCGGCAGCCGTGTAGAGGATCACCAGGCCTCCGGTCATCAGGATCGTCAGACGGAAATCCCATCCCAGAATGACGGAAATGACCAGGGCCGGGGCCAAGATCGTGAATCCGGCGGCGAGCCCCCGTTGGATGAGGAAGAGAACGCTCCCCAAAACCCGGTTTTTCAGATCAAAGCGCTGTTCCAAGTATTCGTAGGCCGTGTAGACTTTGAGTCGATGGAAGATGGGAACGGCGGTGATGGACAGAACGACCATGGCGATGGGCAAACCGAAATAGAACTGGACGAACCGCATGCCGTCCACGTAGGCCTGTCCCGGAGTGGACAGGAAGGTGATGGCGCTGGCCTGGGTGGCCATGATCGAAATCGTGATGGCCCACCACGGCGTCGATTTGTTCGCCAGAAAATAGCCTTGGACGTCTTTTTTACCGCGGGTTTTCCAAACGCCGTAGACGGCCACGAACAGGAGAAAGGAACTCAGGACGATCCAGTCGAGGGCACCCATGGGCTAGGAGTTTATGATTTCCTTATAGAAAGCCTCGTATTGAGGGATGATCCGGGCGGCGTCGAAGAATTGTTCGGCGCGCCGCCGCGCCCGCGTTTTGAAAAGGTCATGCGCAGCCGGATCGCTCAGGAGTTCAACGGCTTTCGCGGCCATGCCCGCGATATCGCCGACGGGGAGCAAATATCCCGTCTCTCCGTGGACAATGACCTCGGGCAATCCGCCGATATCCGTGCTGATCACGGGGACACCGCAATTCATGGCCTCCAGGGCCGTCAACCCGAAGCTCTCCTGTTCGCTGGGCAGGAGGAACAGGTCGGCGCAGAAGAACAACGGCTCCAACTGATCCTGCTCCCCAAGAAAATGAACGTCGGAGCCGAGACCCATCTCGCCCACCAGCTGCTGGACGAAGGGACGATCGGGCCCTTCGCCGACCAAGAGGAGCTTGGCCGGGGTTCGGGTGCGAACCCGGGCGAAAATCCGGACGACATCTCCGACCCTTTTGACCGGGCGGAAATTCGAGGCGTGCATCAAGATCTTCTCACCCTTGGGAGCGAACGCCTCTCTCGCGCACAGGCCGCGATTCCGTGCCGGCCGCCCCGGGTCGATGAAATTATAAATGACCCGGATCTCGCGGCGGATATCGAATTCCTCGATCGTGCGGTTCTTCAGATAATGGGACACCGCCGTGACACCGTCCGATTTCTCGATGGCGAATTTGACCACCCGGCGGAACGACGGGTCGGCCCCGACCAGGGTGATATCCGTGCCGTGGAGGGTGGTGACCGTCTTGAGCCGCCGGGCATTGAAGATCTGTTTGGCCAAATAGGCGCTGGCCGCATGGGGGAGGGCGTAATGGGCATGAATGAGGTCGAGATGATGGATCTCCGCCAGTTCGACCAATTTAGCGGCCAGCCCCAGCTCGTACGAGGGGAACTTGAACAAGGGATAGGATGCGACGTCGACCTCGTGAATAAAGATGTTCTGATGGAAGGCGCGCAAACGGAACGGCGGCGCATAGCTGACGATATGGACCTCATGCCCTTTGTGAGCCAGGCCGATCGCCAATTCCGAGGCCACGACCCCGCTCCCGCCATGAGTGGGATAGCAAACGATGCCGATGTTCATCCGAAGATCCTTTCCGGGGCCTGCGCCCGACCGCCGAAGATCAGGGGATCGTCCATAATGATTCCTGCCCGAAGAACGCCACCGGATCTTCCACTTTCAGGGCTTCGCGGACGAGAAATGGCTCCCCATATTTCGCGCCGATCTGTGCTCCGTATCTCCTGTCCCGGATCTCGATATGGTCCAGGAATTCGGGCCGGTTGAGGGACGTTTCCTCGGACCCGGGTTTGGATCCTGCCCGATCCGGGCGATGGAACTGGGATTGATAGGCCATGATCGCGCTCATCTTTCGGTCATGGAAGCCGGACGTATCGATAACGAACGAGGGCGTGAACTCGAACCGGCTCTGGTAAAAAACGACCCTCAGAGGTCGAAAGGCGTCATGCCCCGTCTCGATTTTTTTCAATCCCGAAAGGTAGGCCGATTCGCGCACGAGATGAGACGTTTTTTCATGATCCGGGTGACGCTCGACCCAATAGGGGGCGAAAATGATCCTTGGCTTATGGGCGCGTATTTCGGCGATGATCTTGAGCTTGTTCTCCCAAGTGACCTCGACCCGGCCGTCGGGAATATCGAGCATCTTATGCACGGCTAAGCCCATGATCTCCGCCGACTTCTTGAACTCCTCGGCTCGGATTTCGGGAGTGCCGCGGGTAGCCATTTCACCTCGGGTCAGGGCGATGACTCCGGTCTTATAGCCCTGCGCGGCCAATTTGATGATCGTCCCGCCGCAGGTAATTTCCACGTCGTCGGCATGCGCCCCAAACGCTAGAGCATCCAATTCCATAGCCGTCTCCTTGAACGAAGGGATCCTATCCCATCGTCATGATCTGATGATCATGTTCATCGATCTCGACGGCCTGGTCAAGCTTGTCCATGAAGGCCGGGCCGTATTTTATGAGATAGGGCACGATGTTGAACACCCGTTCCTGCAGGTTTCGGTTCGGATAGAGATTGTCGATGGCCTGGCGAAGCTGCTGAACCGCGATCTCGTTCCGTTTCTTCGCCGCCTGCAGGATCTTCTTTTCCAGAAAGCTCCATTGCTGATGCATTCTCCCCTGAGCGAGGCCGGCGGAATTTTTCAGGGTCGGTTCGAAGGCGGCGATCTCGCCCGCCAGGGATTCAAAATCCTGGTCAAGGTGCGACCGGGCGAGCCGCAGGCCCATCTCCATGGATTCGGGGATGGCGGCCTTAGCAGCCTCGGGGATGATGTGATCCGCTTTCGACCAGATATCGGGAATTGTCAGGCCATATTTCTTCAGGATGCGATCCATTTTCTTTTCGACGATGGTCACGCTTTTCCGCGGATAGATCACCGGCATCGGCAATCGAAACCGTTCGTAGACCCCCTTCAGCTGGGCGAAATAGGCGATCTCTCCCGGCCCGCCGATGTAGGCGACCGTCGGCAGAAGGGCGTCCTGATACAAGGGGCGGAGCAGGACATTCGGGCTGAATAGGAACGGTTTTTCCGTCGCCAGAGCCAAAAGCTCTTCTTTGAGGAACGCTTGGGGCGGATCTTTGATCTCGAAACCGGTTGCGTTCAGTTGAATGGTCCGCCGTCCCTGTTCGGCATAAAAAACATTGAGGATCCGTTCGTGGAGGTGGATTTGCTCATCGTATCCGGCCCGGCGCAATTTTTCAGACGTCGCCAGGGCGGCCCGGGTCGAAGGCGACTCCTCGGCGATCTCTCGATAAAAAACCTCTTTCCCCAGGGCCCTGAAGCTCGGATGGCCGGCGTCTATAAAGATCAGTCCGGAGGACGCGAACAGCCGGGTCATCCATCGGGCGAAAGCCTCGACCAACGACCGGCCGGGCCGGTAGGCGTCTGCCAGTTGTTCGATGATGCCCGCTTTGAACTCGGAATCCCGGGTGAAATCCTCGAGCCGCCGGAGACAGTCCGAAATGTCCGGCGGCAAGATAACGTTCGAAGCCGGGATCTTGGCTTCGCCGGAGGGCATCGGGCAACGGACGTTTTCCAATCGATGATCCTTATCCAGCAGGACGATATGATCGATCTCGGCCAGATCGTGATCGTCCGAAGCCAGCCAAAAGACCGGCACGAAGCATCCGAGACCGCGTTGATTGAGGTCTTCGGCGAGTTTGATCGCGGTCAAGGCTTTATAGATCGTGTAGAGCGGCCCCGAAAACAACCCGACCTGCTGTCCGGTGACGACGGCGCAAGCCTGCTCCTCGGCTATTTTTTTGATAGTGCCGAGCGTCCGGGATCCGCAGCCGTAGCTTTGGTTTTGCTCGGTCAAAACCTCGGCCAGGGATTTCCGCGGCAAAGGACGGGCGATCGTTCTCTCCGTCTGACGCTCGAAAACGGCGAAATCCCGAAAGTCGCCGTTGTAAAATTCATCGACCTTGCCGTAATCATAAAAATAGTCGTGAACCAGACGCGGAAGGCGCGGCAGGTTTCTCATCGGGATCGCCATCATTTGAAAACTTTGGTGAAAAGATAGAAAAGGAAGATCTGAAAGGCCAGGTTCAACAGGACGAGGGCATACAAGCGATTCCACGATGAGAAGAACGGCGGCCGGTCCCGGTCCTTCTCAGTTTTTTCCGTCGGTGCTTTTTCCAGTGGTTTTCCCCGCCGAAATCAGGTTGGCAAAAAGTCGATACGCGCCAGGCACGCCCTCGGGCAATTGCCGAAACCAGGCCAGGGCGGTGTAGATGAAGACCCCCCGGCCATAGCGAGCATAGAGGAGACCGCCTTTTTTATCGGGTTCCCCCGGATCGTGGGACGAGAGAACCGTCTCATATTTATCGTCCCACTGAGAAGCGAAATATAAGCCTCGCTCTTGAACCCACCCTTCGAAATCCTTGGAAGTGATCTTGTTGGGGATATTTAAAAGCGGATGGTCAGGGGCGAGAAAGGTGATCGGCGCGTTTTCCACGTTCACCCGGTCCCGTCCGATGGTTAAAGGATACGGACCGATCCGGTCGGTCAACTGGTTTGAGGACACATTATATTGGACGACGAGGTTCCCCCCGCGTTCAACGTATCGGAGAAGCTTGTCTTTGATAAGCCTGAGGCGGTCCCGCGTATTATAGGCCCTGACGCCGGCAACGATGGCGTCGAATTGGGAAAGGTCCTCGTTTTCGAGCATCCCATCGCTCAGCTGGATCACGTCATACCCGAGGTTGCGCAGGGCATCGGGGACCTCGTCCCCGGCCCCCATGATATAACCGACTTTTCTCCCCAGGGTTTTAACATCCAGCTTGACGACCCGGAGCCGGCTCGCGGGGAAATAAACCTGCCGATGAATATGGGGGTAAGAAATTTCGACCAACGCCCGGCTCGATTTTTCTCCGCCGAACTCGGCCTCCGCAATCAGGTCGGCCTCAGCCGCGTTTTTCGGAGGGGTGACGTCAAAGGTGACCTCGATCTCTTCGGATTTGCCGGATAAAGAAAAGGGAATGGCGGCCGGGCTGATTTTCCAAACAGCCGGACCTTTGAGGCGGACCTGCCCGGCGATATTTTGCGAGTGGGTCTTGAGTTTGATTTTGATCTTCCTTGGATTTTCACCCGCAAATATTCCGACCTTTTCTTCGACCTGGAGGGTCACGGGAGGCCGGACCTCGAAAGGCCGATACAGTTCACCGTCCACCTGGTCCGTCCAGCGGAAGGACAAGGGGATGGAATACTCCAGAAGTTTTCCGCCGGCGTCCAAGCCGAGTTTGATTTCGATGGGGGGAGGGTTCTCCGCCAGGCCGGTGACATTTTGTTCGCGGATAAAAAAGAAGCCGTCCTGATGAGGGGCCTCCAGCCAATAAGGCTGGGAGAGGGGAAAATCTTTGGGGATGAGAATCGTTTTTTCGATGGTCACGGGCTCATTGTTCTTGAGTGAGCGATCAAGGATGGCGTCCGGGGCGATGGCTGGAACGCTGAGGCTGTGAAGCGTCATCGGCTGGTCGGACCGATTGACGAGCGTCGTTCTGATTTGGATCGTGTCTCCCGGAGCGGCGGCATAATCGCCGGCGATGGCCTCCATCCACAGCCCGGCACAGGCTTGAATGACCCGCAGCAGCTCGTCCTTTTTAATCCTGGCCCAAGGCTCCTCGCCGAGCTTGTTCAATTCCGCGTAAACGCCCAGCAAGCCGGGGATCGATCTTGAAGGAAGTTCGGAATCAAAAGATTTCAAGGTCTCGGCCAGCAGAAGCCCAACGGCCCGTCCTCCGGGAAGGCGATTCCAGGTGATGTCGATCCCGTCGAAAATGTCCGTGGCCGCCGGATCTCCGTCCATGAGCTCGAAGGAATCGGATTGAGCCCCCCGCCGCCCGGCCGAGCCGAATCCCTGGCTCTTGTGTTGGGATCGGCTCTCTCCGGCCATTTCCGTGTATGATTTTCCCAGCCAAGGATTGTAGCCGCCCGTATCGATCCGCAGCTGGACCTTGGCCTCCGCCTGCGGAGAACGGAAGGTGTTCCACAGCAGTCTCTTGGCCTTCCAGACCGGAACATATTTCAATTGTTCGGGAAATCTCTTCGGGTCGGCGGCCGCGATAAACGCGTCCTTGGTCAGCAGTCCGGCGGCGATATGGTGGCCGTGTCCGCCGGCGTTCTCGGGCGTAAAACGGGTGAGGATCACATCGGGCCGGAACTTCCGGATCACCCAGACGATATCACCGAGGATCTTGTCCTTTCCCCAGAATTCAAAGGTCTCATCGGCCGTCTTCGAATAGCCGAAATCGACGGCCCGGGTAAAGAACTGTTCGGCCCCGTCGATCCGCCGGGCCGACATGAGCTCTTGCGTCCGGAGGAGACCGATCTCGGGTCCTTTCTCCGAACCGATCAGGTTTTGGCCGCCTTCGCCTCGGGTGACGGACAGATAGGCCGTCCGCAGGTTCCGGCCCTTCGAGAGACAGGCCAAAACGGAGGTGTTTTCATCGTCCGGATGGGCTCCGATGAAAAGAGCGCTGCCGAGGACGTTGAGCCTGCGCAGGGCGATTTCCAATTCCCCGGAATCGGGGATCTGGCCCTGCTGGGCCCGGGGCGATATGGGAAGCAGCAAACTCAAGCCAAAAACGACCGCAAGGCATTTCTTCATGTTAAACTCGTCCTTCGACCGGAAGGGGCCGCGCTTCCGGAAAGCGACCTGTCAATCGAGTCTGCTGATTATTGCGGCAAATCGATCTTGTCTAGCTCCCGACTTTAAACGGAACGGTGGCCATCGTCTTGTCCCACATCATGGCCAGCCTCCCGTCAACCGCGGTCATGTCGATGAAGGCGATCGTGAACTGGTCCATCGAGAACGGCAGGGTGTCGAGCTTCATCGCGGCCCGGAGGACGTCCTTATCGGGCGTGTAGCCGTAAGATCCCCAGAGGGCCTCCTTATTTTTCGGATCGTACTTCTCCTGCGTGGGCCACGTGGAGACGATGAGGGTCCAGGCCTTCTCCTTCAGGTCGACGAAGACGCTGTAATCGCCGGCCGGGAGCGTCTTGCCCTCGAAGATCAACGGGACTTCAGTTTTGAGCTTTGTTGTCTGGTTCGCCCCCGCCCGCCAGACCGGCGATCCGTCGCTCACTGTTTTGCCGTAATCGGCGCCCGCGCCGAACACGTTCTGGCGCTCGCGCTTGATCGGCCGGCCGTAGGATATCTCGATCCACTTGCCGCCTTGATATCTTTGATTGTTCTGGACCTGGACGTACTTCCCGCTGACTTGCGTCGCCGCCGTTCCGGGAGGGCTCGCCGGCTTCTGAGTCTGGGCCAGAGCCAAGCCTCCTAGGACAGCCACCAAACCGATCACTAAAAGCCACGAACGAAATCTCATCTGATTCCTCCTTTTCGGCCATCCGACCACACTCGCCCGCTCAAAACGGGATCAGCCTTCGGTCTCGGCGTCGAGTCAAGGGACGAGCCTTCGGCTCGCCACTCGCCCGTGGCTTTTATCCACGGGCGAGTACGGCGGAAGTGGATCCCCAGGCAAGCCCGGGGCCCCGGCCGCCGTCGCTTCCGGTCATGGCCGTTATTTCCTTTTTTGTGAGGGATGCGGACGCGGCGATCCGAAAACGAGAAATCCCTCGTCATGATAGCCGTAAATATAGAACCGGAGGCAGGCGTTTGTCAAGAAAACGAGGGAGAGGAGGAAGATCGGGCTTAGGGAATCCCCGGCTCTTTTAT
>Ga0315284_10006114_pt1 | contig 17147 bp, 14 predicted proteins | sample YL17G09_16_MG_FD_203696 | JGI IMG/M metagenome (GOLD analysis project Ga0315284, IMG submission 203696) | Sediment microbial communities from Yellowstone Lake, YNP, Wyoming, USA - YL17G09_16 | ecosystem: Environmental > Aquatic > Freshwater > Lake > Sediment | place: USA: Wyoming | collected...
GTCGTGTGTGTTCCCGGCGCCCTCAGTGTTACCCAGATTCAGCAGGACTTCGAAACCACTCTTGGTGCGGGAAGAGCAATCGTGTTTGGCCGCATCAAAGATGTGGAGAACATGCTCGCGACATCCCCAAACTCCCCGATCCTTGTTCCCGGCGAGTTTGCCTCGTTTACGCCCGCATACAAAGTCGTCTTGAAGGGCCGCAAGAACGGCCAGACAGGTCAGAAGTACGTGGCCCTTGCCTCAAATCCAGCTATCACTTCTGCGAACCTTGGTAGCTACCGCATTGCTATGGTCGATTTCCTTGGCCGCGAGAACCTGGTGCAGTTTCTCAGCACAGCGTTCTCGATAGCTACCCCGAAGCTGAAGAAGACGAACAAGCCCGAAGACCTGCTCATTCTCCTCGGTATGGAATCAGCCGATGTCATCATAGTACCCGAGGGCGACGTTGTCGAACTCAAAGCCGGCACCAAAACCGATCTGAAAGCAGTGGCCGAATCGATTAGTCCGGTTCCCTACCCGGTACTTGCAGCAAAAAACGGCGTCTCGGTCGACGATGTGGTGGCAGCGCTCATGAAGCAGCCGCCCGCACTCCTCAAAGATCTGGGCATAGACAAGTGGGAGAAGCAGTGATGAAACTCCGTACAATCATATTCGGATGCGCCATGCTTGTGGCATGCTCCGGTGCGATTGCGGAGACGCGACTGTTGTGCATCATGCCCATGGGGCCCTATTTCCAGAAGTCCTTGAGTGGCATCTCGGTTGAGCTTGGGAGCAAATACCACATCGATACGCTCGATGTCTCCAAGGCTGAGAATCTCGATGTTGCACTCGCTACACTCAAGAAGGTCAAGCCTGAGGGCTTGATCCTGATGGACACCAAGGCCATTCGAATCGCAGGTCTGTTGCAGGCACGCGATTCGGCAATTCTGGCCATGCCGAAGTTCGTGCTCATGACCCTGCAGGCCGACACCGCTGCAAAGGACCTGAAAAATGTCGCAGGTGTCCGGTTCGAAGTGCCTGGATACACACTCGTGACTGGCTTCCGAGCCATTTCCTCCAGCGATGTGACGAAAGTTGGCGTGTTCTACCGGAAGTCGTTCCAAAGTGTTATCGATAATTCAACGAAGCTGCTGGCCAAAGAAAAAATCGAGCTGGTGGGAGCGTGTATCGACTGTGACGCAGCAAAGGCTCTTACTCCGGAGCTCGCCATCAAGACCATGGGCAAGCAGCTCAAGGTTCTGGTGAAAGAGAAAAACGTTCAGGCGATCTGGCTGCTGGCAGACAACATGATTATCAATCAGGAGTCGGTCTCGTCATTCTGGCTTGGCAAAGTGGCCCGGACCAAGAAACCGGTACTTGTTCCGCTGGAGAACCTTGCCTCTCTGCAAATCGGTGTGGGGGTTTACGCTGCGGATCCCGACTATGAGGAATTGGGAACTCAGTCGGCTGGCCAGATAGTGCAGGTCTTTGAGGAGGAAACCCCGGCCTCAGACATCGGCTTTGAGCCGCTCATCAGTGTCAAGACCATTCTGAATCTTGACGTTGCCAAACGCCTTGGATGGCAGATCAAGCAAGACAAGGTGAGCGGAATCAGCAAAGTGCTCAAGAGCAAATAGGGGATTCGTGCTGCCCTTCCACCTCGCCCCACGCGGTTGTCAGCCGGCCACCAACCATGGTGGCGGTGCGCTGCAAAAGCTGAAACGAAGCAATCGGCCTTGCTGACGGGGCGCGATGCTCGAGGGTGTCGCGCATGGTTCGTTGAGGCTTGGCGCCACCCCTCGACGCGCCACCCGTCCCGCATGGCGCATGTGCGTCAAGTTAGTGCACAGATATGGCGGGCATTGAGGCCCGTTGGGGCCGGCACCTCTGTAGTAGTCGGTAGGGAAGGCGGCCAGGAGCCCCGTTAGGGGCGGCACCTGCTCTGACGCGTTGTGTTGGTGCCGTCCCTACAGGACTCCTGAGCACTCTATCACCGGCAAACTGCTACAGAGGTGCTGCGCCTACGGCGCTGAAGCCACAGACAGATCCCGTCCGCGCGCTCCGGAGCCGAACGTCCCTGACTTGACGTGCACACGCACAGCGGGATCACCGGTGATTGCGGCCGGTCTCGGCGCCTCGCCCGCCAGTGTGCTGGATGGCCGTTACGGAACCTCAAGCGATCGATCACCACACTCCGACTCGCACCGCAAACCCGAAGGTGAGCTTGGCAATCCCCGTCGAGACACTGCCGAGAAGACTCACCGCCTTGGGGAAGTACATCTCTCCACCGTCTGAGGCGACGGGTGGGGATTGGATGAGAACGCCAAACGCATCGACGAATGGTTTGCGTTGGCAGCAGGCGCCGCACATGTTGTTGGCCAGTTCCCCCAGGAGATCGAGAATGTCCCTGCTCTCATGAATGTCCTTGAAAAGAAACTGACAACCCTCGACACCGACCCCAACGCAGAAAAGACCCTGGAATCGCGCATTCGATGCCCCGATGCTCGAAATGTACCGCTGCTTGTTCGTGATGCGGTCTACGATGCATGAGTTGTCGACAGCAAAAGCGCTCTTCTGCAAGACCGCCTCGCAGGTTTCGACCACAGATCCCATTATTTCGGGCGCCAGATCGGAGAGCACTGCCTTGAGATCCATTTCGGTTTCCATCCCTTCCCGGAGACATGTTGCTGCCCACGATCGAAGACTTCTGCCGTCGGAAAGTTCTCAGATGATATATTTCGTTGGCAGCGATATGGTAAACACCGTACCCTCGCCGGGGGACGACTCCATCGAAATCCTGCCTCCCGAGGCCTCCACGCTCTTCTTGACTATTTCCATGCCGACGCCGCGACCCGAAAGGTCGGTAACGCTTTGAGCAGTTGAGAGTCCCGGCAGGAATACAAGATCGCACTTCTGGACGTACGACATGGTGCTCGCCTGTGCCTGCGTGATGAACCCCTTTTCCACGGCCCTGGCGACCACGGCGTCACCATCGATGCCCTTGCCGTTGTCCGCAACTCGGATGATCTTCTCCTTCTTGTCCTGCTTGTAGTAAAGCGTGACCAAGCCCACACCCTTGTTCGCCCGCTCCCGCACCTCGTTGGTTTCGATGCCGTGGTCAACGGCATTGCGTATGAGGTGTACGAGCGCCTCGTCCGCGTTTTCCAATGCGTTGGGGGCGACCTCTGAATTGGGACAGTCAACCTTGAACTCGATTGTTTTGCCGTACTTGTCGGCAACACGGTGCACCAGCTCTGCGTAGCGCTTGACCAGAAAGGCAAAGGGCCTGAAATCGATCTGCATGCATGTGGTCAGAAGCTGCTCGGTGGGGCTGTCGCCGACCATCCCCGAGAGTTCTCGACAAATATTTTTCAGGTGAGTGACTTTGGAGCTGGGGATCTTCAGCATCAGATCGTCGCCTTCTCCGGAGAGCATGCGGACATTGATTCGGATCTGCTCGGTTGCATTGGCCATTGCCGCGATGTGCCCCAGAATGCCGCGGATGAGATCGGCTCGCCGGGACTTTGCCGGTTCACGCAATTCTTCCAGGATGTTCTCTGAATGGTGCGCTTCCTTGGAGAGCACGTCGAATCCGTATGTCCCGGCATTGCCCTTGATAGTGTGGAAATCCCGAAAGAGCGCCGAGATCTGCTCCGCGTCAATAACAACCGGTTCCCCCTCCGGATACTCGCGCCGCGCGCGTTCCATCTTTTCCAGCAGGGCATTGCAGCGTGTCGAAAGAGCATCGATGCGTGACTGCGTGTCGTGCAGGAACGCAGCGATCACATCGGACGGATTGTTGACAATTCCCAGAATTGTGCGCACTTCGTTCTCATGACGAATACGTTCCTCTTCGATCCGCTGCTCGATCTTGCGCTGATCGGTCACGTCTTTGGCAAGCAGCATGACCCGCGTCATGTGGCCCGACTTGTCAAGAACCTGCTGGTAGTTCACGCGAATGTACCGCACCTCACCACCGACGCGGAGCTCCAGATCCTGCACGGGACTCAGGCGAACAAGCTTCGTCCAGCGCATCACCTGGTACCGTGACAGGACGATGCCCATCCAGTCGCCGAACGATCGGGCGACCTCATCGGATGCCCTGAACAGTTGCGGCAGAGTCAACTTGCTGGTGTCATCCACTCTGAAGATTTTGTTGGTGGCAGCCGAGTATTCGGCATTGATACTGAGGTCCTGGTTCACGGTGAGCAAGCCCTGGTCGATATTGTTCATGATGTCGCGCACTTGCTGCATCTTCTCGTCCACCAGATCCTGCAGGTGCTCCGTGAACTTTTTGACCGTTACGCGCATGGTTTCGAATGCGTTGGAGAGATCTCCGATTTCGTCGTCGCTTACGGCGCTGATCGGCTGCGCGTAGTTGCCGCCGGCAATCTCGCGAGCCGACGCAGAAAGTTGCGCCACCGGCGAGGTGATGGTGGACGCCTGCCGTACCGTTGCCAGGAAGCTGAGAAGGATGGCTGCTCCCGCGATGACGATGAGCAGAAGAATGGTAACGGCCAGAGACCTGGCGGCCGCAGTTTGGGCGAGCCCTATTGCGACCTTCATCGATTCCGTGGTCAGCCCGTAGCGAATTGTTCCCAGGACCCCGTCATCTCCCTCAACGTGCGCGGCAAACTCAATTGCGTCGCCACCCTTGAAGCGCACGGTCTTGTAGGCTCCAGGGCCGGCCTTCTCGGCCCACACACTCATGGTGTCGGCAAGGGGCCGAAAATCGGGAGTCGCCGATTCGTCGCCGCCCTTCTCGGCCACGACCCATGGCTTGCGGGCAGCGTCCATGTAGACGCCGTAGAGCATGTCTTTGTCGCCCTTGACGGTTTCCCATATTGTGGACCGCACATCCACAATTGCGTTGTCGGCCGCCATACCTTTGAGCGCCATGCTGTTGTTGAGCACGAGCGTCTTGCCCTTCGCAACAAGGGAACTGCGAATCTGATCCTGAGTCTGCGCAAGATTGCCTCGCGAGATGAGCACGCTCAGTATCGACACCACGATCAGAACTGCCACGAACACACCGGAGATCGTGATCAGGTTGGATCGAACCAGCTTGTCTTTCAACGTCGTACGTCTGACTGACATGTTGCAGTCCTTTGTTATTGCCGCTTTCGGCTGCATTGGAGGTTGGGGACGTGACCCGCCAGTCCGGCTACTTTAGAGAATCTTCTACCGTCGCTATGAAGTCGCTCAGGAACTCGGCGTCGGACAATTTGAGAGGCTTCTCGACAAAGCCCTTCGCGCCGGCAGCGATGCACTCCAGCATGGCCGAGCCCTTCACCGCCGAGATCATCAGAATCCGTGCGCCGGGGAACTCCCGCAGAATTTCGTTGAGCGCGGCCTTCCCATTCTTGTTGGGCATGGTGATATCGAGCGTAATGAGATCCGGCGTGTGCATTCGGTAGAGCTCAACCGCCTGATCCCCATCGTTGCCCTCCGCCACCACGGTGTAGCCCATGGTCTTGACGAAGAACTCGGTAATCTGCCTGGCGAGAAACTTCGAATCGTCAACAACTACAACCGTTCGAGCCACAGAGTCCTCCTATCGTCGCGGGACGTCTGCCGAAAAAGGGGGGGGGGGGGAGCATACCTTCGGGCTCCAGTCGGAGCGACATTCCCCTGTATTCTCGCACGATCGCATTTGATAGTCAAGTCCCTTCTAGTAAATAACCACCGCAACAGGAGGCAGACTGTGCCATGGCGATCCCGCAATCGACCCGCGCCATGGGAGCGATCCGTACCTCGGTGTTACTTGAAGTCAATCTTGTTGACCAACTGCAAGTGGCGCTCCCCCAGCCCGTGGTGGTTTCGGTAGAGCGGTTCTGTCAGACGGGTTCACGCCGACTGAGCGATATGTTCATACACGGCAGGAGAGGAGGATCCTCGCGCAGAGGTGCGCAGGTCTGTGAACGGCAGCGATTTTACCACCGGCAGCGGGTACCCATTGGAAACCCGGATAACCTCGTTCAGAACTCTCTTGCTTTCCTGTCCGAGTGGTGCTACAATAGGTGGGTTGGCAGATTGGCCGTTGCCGGACCGATGCCCGGCAAGGGGCGTTTCAGGGAGGCATCTATATATGAGCGAAGCGGCAACTTCCGCAGTGACGGTTTCCCCCGAGGGAAATATCATCGGGACCATCTCTCGCCGATTCCGGGAGGAATTGACGAATGTGTTGGCGGCTGGAGCGATCAACATTTCGATCGACATGCACCTGGTACAGATGATTGATTCAACGGGAATCGGGGCAATCGTGGGTGTGCAGAAGGTTCTGAGCGAGCGCGGCGGCGGACTCGTGTTGACCGGCGTTTCCGACGACATTCAGATGATGGTCAAGATCATGCATTTGGACAAACATCTCACAATACGGTAACCGGCTTCCCATGGATACCCCTCCCGACCAGAGCCTGAACCCTTCGCCACCGTCGGCCGGCGACACAATGCTCCTGACGCTGTCCAAGGTGTACGCTTGCGCGATGTGCGGCATTCTGAAGGATGTCGCGGGCATTGACGCCGTACCCGACATGTCGTCAGCGCATCTTGGAATGTTCGAATCTCCCTACACCGTAACGGTCTTCTCTCCGTTCTTTGGTCGGGTATCGGGCCATTTCATTCTTTCGCTGGGGCCTTCGTCGGTTGCCACTCTTTGCAGGTTGGGCAAAGATGCAATGGTGCAGCCCCTGTCAAGGGCGGTTCGAGGCAGTGTCTCTGATGTTCTCAAAGAGATACTCAATGTTTCTGCCGGACGCTCACTGTACGAGTTTGAGAGCGCGCTGGGTGGGCTCTCCTCCCTTCCACCAACCACTGTTTTCGGGCATGTCGATCTTCCTGACGTGCACACCGTCAGCATAGTGCTGAGTGGCGCCGACGAACCGTTCATCTGTGCACTGTCTCTCAATCGAGCGTCTCTGCGTATCGCGGTCGACTTGGAGTGTGCTCAATCGAAACTTCGCTCGGTTCACGAGTCGCAGAATCAGTTGCTGCGCCGCGCCGTCGACTACCCCGCCGCTCGGTTTTCGGCTTGCTATCACCCTTTGCACGAGGCCGGCGGGGATTTCTACGATGTGGTTGACCTTGGCGCCGGCAAATACGGGTATTTCGTAGCGGACATGGCTGGACACGATATTAGCGCCGGATTCCTCATGGCATCGGTTCGGGCTCTGGTTCGCCAGAACTGTACCCCCGAGTTCACTCCGATGGAGAGCCTGATAGCCATCAATAGAGTGTTACGCGGTCTTCTGCGTGAATTCGAATACATGACCGCGTGTTTTGCGGTTCTCGATCGGGATGCACTGATGCTCACCGTTTTCTCTCTCTCCCACCCGCCGGTGCTGCTTCTCCCCAGAACCGGAGAGCCGTGGTTCGTCGATGCCGACGGCAGTTTGTTGGGCGCCTACGACAACATTGAGGTCGAGCCGGCCAGAATCAAGGTTGCGCAGGGAGATCGTTTCGTGCTGTATACCGACGGCTTGGTTGAGAGTACCGCCCAGCGCGTGTGGGTGAGCAGCAAGAACTCACTGCTGCAGCACGGGCCCGAGCTGCTGGCCGCCGATCTTGCCGCCGTACCCGACATACTGTACGGGAAGTACTTCGGGACGCAGAGTCCCCCAACCGATGATGTCGTGGTTCTATGTGTGGAGGTGTAGACATGAGCGACTTCGGGATCGAGAAAACAATCCAGATGATGATCATGCGATTCTCCTCTTCGATGGAGAACATCGACGCGGCGGTTATGCATACAGCCGATTTCGTCGCATCCCTCAATCGCACCATTGACCTGTTCGGGCTCAAACTCGTACTGTCGGAGGGGATCACCAATGCGACCGTTCACGGCAACAAGGAACGTCCCGACCAGAAGGTCGATGTCAAGATCACTCTGACAGCGGATACAATTTCGATTCGCATCAAAGACGACGGCGCCGGGTTTGACTGGAAGTGCTGGATGGAGAGTCATGCCACCGGGCCCGAAGATGCCTCGGGAAGAGGGTTGGACCTCATACGGGGCTACGGGTACGAACTATCTTACAACGAGGCTGGAAATATTCTGAGGTTAGTGAAGAGGCTCGACGCTTCGGCAGCGTAGCAGCGGGGGGGGGGCGACGCGGCAGACCGCTTGCCGATCGGGGCAATGCAACCTCGTGATCCCACGCTGCCTGACGGGTTGTCTGCTCCGCCGAGCCGAGTTCACTTCCCCGTATCCGTTGCGCCAACCGTCCCTGCGGTATCCCTCGTTCCACCACTCTTTGCAACGCCCACGTTGTCCATGGTTTCCATTGCCCTGTGCAGGGCCTTCTCGGAGTTCTTCCCGATAATCGTTTCGATGAACCCGTCCTTCTGGTCCGCTTCCATGTCACGCAACTGTTTGGAAAGGGAGACGCTTGAGTCAGGAGGGAGGATGTGCGGAGTTATGTAGATCACGAGATTCGTTTCGGTGCGGCTCTTGTTGTGGGTCTTGAAGAGATTTCCAAGAATCGGGATATCGCCGAAGACCGGTACTTTCTTGTGTGAAGAACTTTCCTCGCTGCGAAGCAGTCCCCCCAGAACCAGGGTCTCCCCGTCATTTATCCGCACTGTCGTGCTTACCGACCGGTTGAAGATCTGCGGATACCCGTCGGCGTTGGCGCCCATTGAATTGGATATCTCGGGGGCCACCACCGCAGTAATCTGCCCGGCCTTCGAGACCCAGGGAGTGATGCTGAGTTTGATGCCAAAGGTGATCGGCTCGAACCGATAGGTAGGGTTGTCCGATGTTCCCGCTACGATCTTGAAGTATTCCGTTTGCCCAACGTTGATGGTTGCCTGGTTCCCATTCAGCACGGTAACCGATGGCCTGCCGAGTACGCGAGCTTTGCCTTCGGTCTCAAGGAGGCGAAGCGTCACGGCAAAATCCTGAGCAAGGGGACCGAGAACCCGATCGAGGTGCAGATCCTTCAGAATTCCTTTGGCGGAGTTGGTGTTGTCGCTATATGCAATCGAGGGGAACGATATAGACGTCTTTGTTTGTGCGTTGGTGCCCATTTCCAATCCCAGGTCTCTGGCCGAGTTCTTGCTGTACTCCACCACCAGCGCATCGATCACGACTTGAGGCGTCATGACGTCCACCTTCCTCAAGAAGTCCCGGGTTCGAACGATATCTTCGGATGAACCAGTGATCATAATTGCATTCTGTTCCTTCACCACGCGGCAGTTATCGGCAGGGATATTCTTCGGCAGCATCCCCAGAACATCCGAGGCCTTCAGAAAACTCAGCTCTACCACCTCCGAGGTGGCCAGCGCCTTGCCCGAAGGGGTGGCCGCATCGCGCAATCCGATAACAATCCGCTGATCTTCCTGGACAAAGGTGTAATTGGTTCCCCCAAGAAGTATGGTCAGTGCCTGAGGAATCGACACATTGTTGAGCGTTGCGTTGACGCGGTCATCGACAGAGCCGTACATGATAACCTGCAGGTTGCATTGCTGGCCGATTGACAGCAGAAGGCTTTGAAGGCCGGCATTTGTGACGGAGAGGCTGAGTGTTTGATTGCGGCAATCCACCTGCATGGGGGTTTGCACCTCACTGCCGGGACGCGGCGCCGCTGAGCTGACGGAGAAGATGCCGTCCCGGTTCGCGATCACGAAGCCATTGGCTTCGAGGATTGTTCGCATGCCCTCGTAGAATGGTACACCAGAAAGCTTTCCGGCTACGGTTCCACTCATGCGGGAATCGCCCACGATATTGTTGCCGGTCTTCAAGTTCACTTCGCGGATGAAGTCTTTCACGTCCATATTTTCAACGTCGATGTCCAGCCGACCGTTTCGTGAAACCTCGATGTGATCTCGCACTATCGGGGTTTGTTTGGCAATTCGTACCATGCTCCCCTCACGCAGCATCGTGAACCCGCAGGATTTGACCAACGTGCTCAACCCCTCCTGCAGTGGCGCGCCTTCGATATGCAGCGTCACATTGCAGTCGATGCCAGGGTCGAGAACCACATTGAGTTTGTGTGCCTTCGACACCATCTGGATAACGTCTCTGAGACTGACATCCTTGACATCAAGCCATAGGTGCGAGGTATCGGGCTCCTGTGCCCATGCATGTGCCATACATGCCAGTATGCCTATCAGTATTCGGGTTCGCGATGTGCGTTGATCGGGCTTCATCGGTATCTCCTTGCTGTGAGTATCAACCCACATTGTACTGCTCCCGGCACCTACTCGGCAATCAGCACGACGTACCGTGCGTCCCCCTCATCAATGCCTTCCCCCCGGGCTCATCGGGTATTCGCGGGGAACACCGCCCGGCTTGAGCGAAGAGGGGGGAGGCTCTGCGGCCAATGTGTACGATCCCAGTGCATCCCGCAAGACCACATCAGTGGCTGTTATCGATACCACGCATTGTCCTGCCACGGTGTCTCCGATCCCGCAAACGAACTGCCGCCCCGCAGCATTGCGGAATACAGCGAAGGGGTTGCCGTGCAGGAGGGTTCCCTGCACTGTGAGGAGTTCGCGCGTTGCGGGATCCGGGCTCTTCGAAGAGCGCGCAGCCCTGGGCGCTGTCTGCCGAAAGGGACTCCGCTCCGACTCGGAGGGGAACTTCGGTGTGTTGACAACTGCGGCGGCGGTGAGAAGACTGTCAATGTTCGAGAGGTGCCTCTCCATAACGGCGAAGCGGCTCTCTTTGCGCAGTGGGGAGTGAACGGATACCGACGAAAGGAGCGCGATGGCCCCTGAGAGCAGCAGCATAACCGAAACAAGCATGCCGACAGCCTCGCCGCCCACAGTGAGTAGCGTTCGGGGAATCTTCATAGGGCCTTCAGGTTGGCGCTCAGTGCAATGTTCACGCTCAGGCGCTCTGGTCCCGGGGTAACCGCAATGCCCATCACGCGGAAAACCAGGGGATTGCTCTCCAACTGGTACACAAACCGCTGGAGATCGTTGAACCCGCACGTGACAGAGAGAAGAAGTGTGACCGACGCATTGCCGTTTTCAGTCGTCGCAGGATCGATCTTGTGTACGACGATGTCTTTGCCTGCGGCAACCCACGCCGAATTATATACCAATTGGTAGAGCGTCGGCAAGTCGCGTGGCGGCTGGGCTACGACGGTGTAGGCGTGTATGGCGTGTCTGAGCCTCTCCGCGCGCCGCAGGTACTGCTCGCGAAGAGCGGATATCGCGAGTGTGTCGTGCGCAGCAACGACGGTGGTCCGGGCATCTCGAAGCATTGCGGCAGACTCTCTCAGCACAGGAACCGACCACACTGCCATGCCCCACGCGCACAGCGCGGCACACGAGCAGAGAATGATTGCCTGCCGAAGCAGGAGCTTGTTGACTGCTATTGATGTGTTGTGCATATAATCCTGAACTGATAGTCCGCGCTTGACGGGTTGGTGCGTTCCAGCGACGACACCTTCGCAGTTCCCAGGACTCCGCCTCGTTGAAGCGCATCGCAGAAGGTCTTGGTTGTCTCGGCGCTTGGCGCCCGGCCTGTGAGGGTAATCACGAGATTGCCATTTGTCGGGTCTGTTGCCAGACGATCGAGGCGAATATCGGGATTGGCGCAGCGTTGGAGTTCCTGAAGAATTTCGCTCCACCTGCTGCGGCCGTCGTGAGCCCGCTTGAGCTGCGCCAGTCGGTCTTCCAATACTCGACACTCCTCGATCGCCGATCCGATGGCACTGCCTGGCGCTGTCAGAGCAGCAACATTGTGCAGAGCGCGGGCTTCCCGGTCACCGGCAAATGATTGGAATGCCAGGCATGCCGCGCCGGAGGCAGCCAGGAGGGCAAGAGCCAGGAGGGAGGAGACCGCCACGGCAAATCGAAGACGCCGAAACCGCGCCTTCACGGTGGGGCCCGCAAGGCATCGGTCCAAAGAGTCCGGACGCGACAACGCGGCGCCCAGCGCACGCAGACTGTAGAGGTCGTTTTCGCACACCGACGGAAGGGCGAGCTCGTGGACAACCTCAAACGACCGGCTCGCCTCGCTACCGCCGGCCCTGCCCAGCACAACGAGCGTGGTCGGCAAGGCCACCGGCATGTGGTTCGCAATCCAGTACTTTGTTAATCTGTCAATGGCGCTGTCCACAGATCGAGGATCCCCCGGCATGCCCCTGAATACCAGAAACAGGCGCGACGCGATGGTCACCCCGATGTAGAAAGCACTGCCGTCGGAGAAGACCGCAACAAAGTCAGGGGCCGGCTCCGCAAGGAAGTGCCGGGGGACGGAACAGAGAAACATGTCGGCAGGAGTGGCGCCGTTCATCGAGTCACGAAGAATTGTGCGCGAGACCGCGACCTCGCCGGGGTCAAAACAAACCCGAAAGACTCCGGCGCCGTCTGCTTCCTTGAGATCGCCCGGCGGCACCAGCGTTGCCGCCTTCTTCCAGTAGCAGGCAACGGCAACGGTCACCTCGCTCCACGCAAATCCCAGGTGGTCGACAAACCGCAGAAGCCCTCCTCGTCTGACCGAAACGCGCGGAGTGCTTCTGCGGTCGGTTCGAACCTTCGCAACCACGTGGCTGCCATCGGGCGCAAAACAGATTCCGATGTGATTCATCGAATGCGTTACTCCTCAACCGAAAATGCGACCACGCGGAACAGTTCGTCGATGGAGGTGATTCCCTGCGCCACCAGGGAGAGGCCATGCTCGGCGATGGAACGCATGCCTTGATGTCGGAGGGTGTCCCGCAATCGCGATTCGCCGGCCCCTTCAACTATAAGCGAACGGATCGCGTCGGTGATGACCGCAATTTCAAAGACTCCTATTCGCCCGACATAGCCCGTCTGGCTGCAGGACGTGCAGCCGGTGGGGCGGTACACATGCGTTGGAATGGGTGCGTCACCGACGATCTTGCCGAGCATGCCGCGCATGTGCTCGTTGCAGGGCACGTCGTGCTTGCAGCGCGCGCACAGCTTGCGGACCAGGCGTTGAGCCATAACTGCAAGAAGCGATGAGGAAATCAGGAACGGAGCAATGCCGAGATCTCGCAGACGCGTTACCGCCGCGACCGCGTCATTTGTGTGCAACGTCGACAGTACGAGGTGCCCGGTCTGCGCCGCCTGGATGGCAATCTGGGCGGTTTCGGGATCGCGCGTTTCGCCAACCAGTATGACGTCGGGATCTTGACGAAGAATGGAGCGGAGAGCCACGGCGAAGGAGAGCCCCGCCTTCTCATTGACCTGAACCTGCGAAATGCCGTCAAGCTTGTACTCTACGGGGTTTTCGATGGTCGTAATGTTGACCGACTTGCCGCGAATTCTGTTCAGACAAGAAAACAGCGCCGTGCTCTTGCCGCTGCCGGTAGGCCCCGTCACCAGTATCATACCCTGAGGTTTCTCGATGAGTTCGCACAGAACCTTGAAGACGTCGGGTGGAACCCCCAGACGCTCCAGATCCAGCACCGTGGAATCGTGGTGGAGAATCCGCATGACGGTCTTCTCGCCGTGTTGTGTCGGCAGCGTTGACACCCGCAAATCGAACCGGGTGCCGCCCGATTCGTACGTGAAGCGCCCGTCCTGGGGCAGTCGCTTCTCCGCAATGTCGAGATCGGCCAGGATCTTGAGCCGGGAGGTGACCGGGGCGTAGACCCATGGCTTGATGGTGGCGTGACGTACCAGCATGCCGTTGAGCCGGAGTCGAATATTCGCCTGACGCTCGGCGGGCTCAATGTGAATGTCGGAAGCGCCCTGGGCGATCGCCGACTCTATGAGTGCATTCACGAACTTGACAACCGGCTCCGATTTGGTTCTCCTGAGGATCTCGGCCTGCGAGAGCGTCTGCGAATTTTCCTCTTCATGGATCTGCGACTCAAACTCCTGACACATCTGGTCGATGTCGTCCTTGAAGAACTTGTTGTGCACGAACAGATACTCCCAGATCCGCTCCATCTCCGACCAGGTTGTGAGCGACACCTCAACCAGTCGACCCGAAATGCGCTCGACGTCAAGAATGATATCAAGATCCAGGGGGTCGGACATGACTATCCCTATTCTGGTGTCATCGCAATAAATAGGGTAGCACCGGTTCTCCGAGAACAACTCCCGCGGGTACTCGTTGAGAAGCTTGTAGTTGATTCGAGATCGAATGTCTGTAACAAACGGCACGTTGAACTGCTCGGCGAGAACCGGATACAGCGCCAGCTCCGAAACGCCGTACTTCAGCGACAGGCACTCGCCAAGGCGAAGCCCCGACTGCTGTGCCTCACGCAGAGCCACATCCAGTAGTGCGCCGTCGATAACGCCTTTGTCAATGAGTTGCTGACCCAGCACTGTTGGTTTCGCATCGGACATGAGATGTACCCGCTGTGGCATGAGAGTCGACCGCGCCCGCCTGCACGTGCGGTGAACGGCGTATATCCCATGATACCACTTCCGGGCATTCGACCGCAAGTACCGGCCGCCTGTTGCATTATGACAAGGTACAGCCGTTGGCAATTTGGGCCTTGACTCTGCCTTCGCGCAAGTGTCACAATATAGGCACGTTTCAGGCATGGCTACGCATGGTGTGGAGTGCATCGTCGACATGGCCCACTCGCTGCGATCTTAACAATAGGAGGACGTATATGGCTCGAACCGTTGTTGTTGTGGACGACTCCAAATTCCTTATAAAGCAGATCTCCGAGTTCTTCAGAAGCCAACTTGGCTTTGAGGTGTTGGCCGAAGGCAACGACGGCGAACAGGCTGTGCAGCTCTATCGACAGCACAAACCCGAGCTCATAACATTGGATATTACAATGCCCAACAAAGACGGGAAGACGGCCCTGGAGGAGATTCTCAAAGAGTTTCCAGGTGCGCGTATCATGATGATCTCGGCAGTGAAGGGCCCCGCCATGCTCGAATGCATCAGCAGAGGCGCCAAGGGATACGTTGAGAAGCCCCTGAAGTTCAGCGACCCTGAGTTTGTCAATGACTTCAAGGCCGCCGTGGAGGAAGTCCTTGCCTGAACAGCCATGCGGCGAACCAATTCGTAGCACCAATCAACTCAGCGATCCATTCGCGGCCGTTCGGCACAGCAACGGCAAGCCGGAAAAGGAATATTAATGAGCGCATCGTCCAACTATCTTGTGAGCAACGCCGAGAACTTTGCGGCAACCTTCGCGCGCGTGGTCGGGGACATGACGGGCACGCAACTGGTGCGTGAGGGCGACGTGCGGCAGGAAGAGCGATTCGAACATGCATCCTGCATGATGATCACCATCCATTTCGCGGGCGTGATCCAGGGTGAGTATCTGCTTGCTCTTGACGAGTCAACAGCGGCGGCCATGATCGGCGAAGTGTTTGAGCCCAACGCGACCGCACAGCAGCGCAAGTCGGCTCGCGAGGAGTACACCGAATTTGTCAAGGAGGCGCTCAACGCCGCAGTCGGCGAGTCCATTCAGGAGCTTGAGAGAAGCTTTGACGGTCTCACGTTCCTCCCGGCGGTCGCGGTGTACGGTGAGCTGGAGTACCCGCAGATTCCTGTCGGCATCGCAACCGTGCGCGGAGAGTGCGGCAGCGTGGACTGCTGCTTCATGCTCAACATGGTGAACCTGGGTGTGGGCGAAAAACTGCAGCAGGCGTTGCTCGACATCCAATCGAAAAACTCCGAACTCAAGACCGCGCAGCGCAACATTGAGAACATGCTCAGTGTGTTTCCTGCGGGCTTGGTGGCAATCGACAGAACCGGCGTTATTCTTCCCGGCTACAGTAGATTGACCGCAGCGACAATCGGCCTGCCTGTCGATACACTTCTGCAGGGTCGCGCACTCTCGGAAATCCTGAGCTTTCCCGAAGCCAAGGTCAAAGATACGTCCGGCGATTTCGAGCGATGGATCGACTTGGTGTACTCCCGCTTCCAGGAGCTCGACTTCAAGATCATGGAAGAGCTGTTGCCGATACAGGAATTCACCAATTCATTCGGGCACATTCTTCACGTCAAATGCATACCAATTACAGCCGGCGACGGCTCCGCAGTTGACCGTTTGCTCCTCGTGATCGACGATGTGACTGCCCGCCGAAAGCTCGAAGATGAGATGAAACGCATTACCAGGCAACACGACCAGAATGTGGAACTGCTGTCTCAAGTTGTGAGCCTTGAGCCCGACGAGATCACCCAGTTTGTGTACGACAGCACCGATCTGTTGTCTCGTGCGGAGAAGATCCTGCAGACCCACGACCGCGACCGCGAGCTGATCAACAGCCTCTACCGTACGATTCACACCCTGAAGGGTACATCCGGCCAGTTCCGGTTCAAACAGCTTCAGGAGATGGCGCATACCATCGAGACGCAGCTTGCGCCACTGCGAGAGAAAGATTCGGTCAACGACAGCGAAGTGGAGCCGATCAGGAAATCGCTCGAGGAAGTCAACTGCTATGTCAATCGGATCGAGGACTTGCGCAAGAAGTTGGGCGGAGAAAAGGAGACCGTACGCTCGAAGGCCGAGCGCAGCAGACCGTCGATGATTGTGGCGTTGGACGACATCGATTCCCTCATTGCTCAAGCCCGACGGCTTGTGGAAGTGGGGTACAAGCTGGACAAAGACAAGTACTATCAGGCCATGATCGCCGAGGTCGCTCGTCGCGTGTGCGGCTTGCGCACGCTCAACGTCGGATTCTTCCTCCCGTCGCTGGTGGCGCTGGCACAACGTACCGCAGACCGCTTCGGCAAGCGTGTAACCGTGGAATTGCGCAGGGACGCAACCATTGACATCGCTGTCGTGCGCCGAGTTCACGAAGCATTCATCCATATCGTCAACAATGCGGTCGACCACGGTATCGAGCTTCCGAACAGGCGAACCGAGAGGGGCAAGGTTGATCGCGGAATCATCCTTATCGACTGCGTGGTCAAGGACTCCAACCTGATTATTGCGGTCAAAGACGACGGGGCTGGTGTCAACATCGATTTAGTACGTGACAGGCTCGTCGAACGCTGCGGGTATACCCCCGCGAGAGCCGCCGCGCTCTCGGAATCGGCGGCGCTTGAGACCCTCCTGCTGCCCGGTTTCAGCACGAAGGACGAGGTGACCGAAACGTCCGGCAGAGGCGTGGGCCTGGACGTTGCCGCTACGGTTGTCAAGGAACTCGGAGGTAGAATACGCATCGAATCCAGGATGGGCAAAGGAACTGAAGTGATCATGGAATTGCCCGAGCGCAGGGTGCTCCCTGCCGCGTGGATCGGTCGGGAAGAGTGGCGCGGGGCATAGGCT
>Ga0315284_10006116_pt1 | contig 17142 bp, 19 predicted proteins | sample YL17G09_16_MG_FD_203696 | JGI IMG/M metagenome (GOLD analysis project Ga0315284, IMG submission 203696) | Sediment microbial communities from Yellowstone Lake, YNP, Wyoming, USA - YL17G09_16 | ecosystem: Environmental > Aquatic > Freshwater > Lake > Sediment | place: USA: Wyoming | collected...
CCCCCAAACCCAATCTCGCTGGCCTACAACATCGGGTGGGAATCTCTCGAAAACCACGCGCCCAACCCCGACCGGCACCTAACGGATGGCGAACCCAATCTCGCTGGCCTACTACAGAGGAACGTGAAGTCGCCCAGTCGCAGGTCGGCCAGGCTGGCGGACGACCACGCGGCTATTAGGACGAGGATGACCGCCGCCCGCAGGCGCAGTCTCATGCCACCCTCTTGGTACGACCGATTCATCGTCTCACCCCGGTTCCCTCTCCTGGGAGGGAGGCTACGCGGTTCGCTCGGAGTCTGGAGCCGTCGGTCAGGGCCTGACGTGCCCCCCCTGCCGCCGGCCGGTCCGCTCAGGGCGCGGCAGCCTTGACCCTAGCGCTTCTTCACGTTCGGCAAATCGATCGTCGCTTTCGCCTGGGCCTCGCTCTCATAGGTGCATCGCACCTGCGGGCCGTCCGCCGGGCGGATCAGCGCCGGCCGACCCTGGTCGTCGTAAGAGAAATGCATGGCCGCGCCGTCGGAGCTCACGACGGATCTCAGGCGGCCGGCCACATCGTACTCGTAGCGCGTGCGCCGGCCGGTGGCATCGGTGCTGGCGGCGAGGCGGCCCTGGTCCAGCTCGATCTCCCCCCTCATCTGGCCCAGGGAGACGGCCACGCGCTGGAGCCGGTCCCCAGCGTAGCGGCGCTCCATGGCAAGCTCTTCGGGCCCCGAGAGCGTCCGCAGCCGCCCGGCGGCGTCATAAGCATATTCCGTACGGCCCCTGGGCGTCTCGACCGAACGGAGACGCCCCCCATCATAGTTCAGGCGGATCTGCCCCAGCCCGGCGCTCCGGATACCGGACAGGTGGCCGTCGCGGTCGTATTCGAGCACGACGGGTTCCGCCTGGGCCGCCGGCGCCGCCCTGCGGTACTCCCGCGGGCGCCCCTGCGCATCGAGGGAGATCGTCTCCTCGTACCCATGACGGTAGTGGACATGGATGGTCTGCGCCGCCTGGTCATACGTACATGTCGCGAATTCCTCGCCGTCGACTGATATCGTCTCCGTTCGACCGTCGGCGGCAAAGTCGAACCGGACCTGGTGCGAGGTCGGCGTCGTCATTTCGAGCGACATCCCGTTCGTCACGCGCGTGGCGACCGCCTTCTCCCCTCCGCGCGTCCGGAGTTCGATCCGGTCCAAGCGCCCCTCGGCGTTGTAGCGGTATTCGGCCCGAGTGTCGTCACGGTCCACAGCCGAGGCAGCCTTGCCAGCGGCATTCTTCGTGTAGGTGATGCCGGACGGCCCCCTCTCACGCGCCGGCGCGGTCGGGCGATCCGGTCGGGCCGGAACGACGACGTGACATTGCATCGGCCGCCCGTCCGCCTCCACCTGGAACGCCGGCGCGTCGCCGCTTGCCCGCATGGCCTTCCGGACGGCCTCCTCGAGGCGCGCCGCGCGGCGGCCGTCGGCCCCGTACTCCAGCTTCACGGTCAGATCGACGCCGCCGAAGAGGTGCACCTGCCGAACCGTCGTTCGGACGCCAAAGAAGCTCCCTTCGCGGAACGGGGCTTCCTCTTTCCGTTCATGCATGGCCGACAGCGCGGTGACCCGGTCGACCGTCTTGGCCGGCAACCGGGCCTTCTCGAGCACCCACTTCATATCGACGGGTACCCGCTGCTCTTTCAGCCACTTGGCCAGTGCTACGACCTTGGCCAGGCCGCGCACTTCGGCGACGCAGGGAGACTCGGCAGCTATCTGGTCATATAAGGTCGTGAACGTGTTGGCGAATTGCGTCGGGATGGGGGTTTCCGTCTCCACGTCGATGAGGCGGCCGTCCGGCCCCTGTACCTGCTTCTTCGCCCGGATCCTCATGCGGACCTCGTCGAAGACGAACCCCTGGCCGCTACGGCTCATCTTCACCTTCTCCACCGTGAACCAGAAACGCGTGAACTCATCCTCGCCCGCCTTGCCCTGCTTCGCGTCGAGCGTCAGCTCCGCCACGCTCTTGAACCCGGGAACCCCGGACGGCTTCTTCACCACGTTGCCGTCGGCGTCAACCACGACGCCGAACGAGTACTGTTTCATCCGCCAATCGGCGTCAAACAGGATGCGCCCGAAATCCGTGCCGCTCAACCGTTCCGCGGGAATGTACTTGGCCTTCAGCCAAGGCCCTCGAGGGTTGGTCTCGTCTGCGGGGTCCAACGAAAACTGGGGGTCGCATGGGCGGGGGCCGAGCACGCAGAGGATGCCGATGGCGAGATGTTCGGGCTTCACGGCGGGCAGCGCCGGGTTTCCATCGCCAACCAGCACGAGCCGCTGGGTCTCCGGGTCGAACACGGCCCCCTCCAGATCGCCCAGCGCGCCGGCAACCTCGGCCTTCGCGTTCAGGTCGACGCCGCCGAGCCGACGCTCGGTCTGCTCGAAGAAGCGGCCCAGCCAGCCCCCTAGGCCGGCCGCCATGCCGCCGCTCTTCTCGGCCTGGCCGAGGCCCGCCCACCACGGACGGCGCGCCTCGTCCATTGCCAGGGGCAGCAGGCGGTCCTGGGCACCCGCCGCGCCTGGTCCGTCTGCGTCGCCGAGAAGATGCTCAAAGCTGTGGTAGCGGAAAGAGTACGGGCCCGGGACGAGCGGCAGCGCGGATTCCACGGCCCCCAGTTTCCAGAGCCCGGCGACCAGGTGCCGCCCGAAGGGAATCCAGTCGACTTGCGGGATCACCGCCGCAACGCGGCCGCCCAGCTCGGCGTTGGGCGTCGTCATGATGCCCACGGGGTCATACGGGTCGGTGCGAACCGTGTACGGAACGTGGCGCTTCTCGAGCACACCGGTCAGATGCCGATCCGGATTGGCGCCCAGGAAAACTACCTGGCCGATCCGCATCGAGCCGTTGGCGAGGGCCTCATCGATCCGGCCGGACAGGTTCCCCACGGTGATCGCGGCGTGGCTGTGCACGGCCAGGAGATCGACATCGGGCGTCGCGCGAAGCCGCGACCAGAGGCGGTCGGCCGTACGCGTGGCGTGTCCGCCGAACACCTGGTCGGCCGCGGCCCAGAGCATGTCCCCGATCCCGGTCATTGGCCCGGAGTTCACGTTCAAGCCGATAGCGTCCGGCCCGAAGTACCGCCGGGCTTCGGCCGAGATGGCCGGGTCTCGCGCATTCACCCCTCCGACCAGCACACGCGCCGGCAAAGACGGCGCCACCGACGTTCGCGGGGTCACTGGGGCAGCCGCCGGGGCGTTGAGCGGGTCCTCCTCGTAGGCCGACCTCGCCGTGGCCATGCGGCAAGCCAGGGCGGCCCCGGGGCCCGCCTCGTCGTCCTCCAGGTAGTAGTGAGTGCCGGGATTCGGGCTGTGCTCGAGCGACAGCCGCTCCATGATCACGAAAACGCGGGTCAACCGCCCGTCAGACAGGTACTCCCCGACGACCCTCCCGGCGGGAGGCAACGGCGCGCTGATATAGTGGACCGTCCCCGCCGGCGTGTGGCGCGCGATCGCCGCGCCGTCGCCGTCATAGACAAATCGCGTGTCCGGCGGCAGGGAGAGGCCTGGCTCCCCCGCCTCCTCGCGCGCCTGGGACCGTTCGGCCCTTCCCGTGGCCGCCTTCTCGACGGCCCGCGAGCGGCTTTCGCCAGGACGGTCGCGGGCATTCGGGGACGCGATCACGGCGCCGTCAGCGCCCTGGTGCTGAAGGGACACGAGGGCCCCCGCGGCCGAGTAGGTGAAGGTCGTGCGCACACCGTCGGGAAGGGCCCGAACCGCCTGCCCCTTCTGCGGATCATATTCGAAATCCACCTTGCCGCACGCGTCCTCGACCGTCCTGAGGAGACCCATCTCATTATAAGCAAAGGTGATCGCATACTCAGGCTGCTCCCGCGCGTTCAGCACCTGGACCTTCGTCACGCAGCCCCACGGGTCATACTCACAGGCGATATGCTTGACTGGTGAGCGGACCTGGGTGACCCGCTGGAGGCGGTCGAATGCGTCATAGCCATACTCGGTCTTTCCGCTCCGGTCCTCCATCGAGACGCGGTTCCCGTGGGCGTCATGGGTGAAGCGAACCGCCCCGTTCGGACCCCAGACGAGGGCCAGGCCACCCTGGGTGTCATACTCGTACGAAGTGTCTTCGCCCGCCCGGTCGGTGAGGCGGACGAGGCGCCCTTCCGGGCTGAATAGCAGGATCCGGGTCGGCGCCGACTCCTGGGGAAGGGCGGCCGGGCTCGTCGTCGGCTGCATCGCGTGCAGCTGGGTCCCCGGCAAGGCCGCGGTTTCCGCCCGGTCAGAGGGCGTCTGCGCGGCGGGGACCGCGGCGGGAGGACGGTTTTTGCGATGACTCACGACATGGACCGCGATGCCAAGCAGCACCAGTATCACCAGGACGGCCGCCCCCGCCCCGATCGCCAAGGGGCGAAGGGAGGCGTCTCCCTGCTCCTCCTGGGATTCGTTCATGGTTCCCCCCGCCCCGGTCTCCAAGGGGCCAAAGGAGGCATCTTCCGGCTCCTCTTGCCACTCATCCATGATTCTCCCCCCCCCACGCCATCGGCCCCCGGCCGCGCATCGCGCGGTTCGCATTCCGGCCGCCCGAAAGCCGCCATCAAGTCAGCCGTTGGCTCCGGCCCGGCCGTCAGGCCCCCTCCAGGGCCGCCTGCGCCTTCCTTCGCAGCTGCAGTTCCTCGCGCCGCTTGGCGAGCTGCCCTGTCAGGCCCTGCCAGCGCTGCACCTCCTGGCGAAGCGCCTTGGCTTCGTCTTGCAGTTCCTTGATGGCCGCCTCGATTCGCCCCTCCTCCTCGCCATTCGGCATCTGCTCCAGGATGGCCTTGAGCCTCACGCCCTTGGCGTCGTCGCCAGCCGCTTGGGCCTCGTGGCCCTTGATGTGTTCGGCGATCTTATCCGCCAGCCCTTTGCAGCGGTCCAGCAGCTTGTCACACTCTTGCACCATGACCTGTCGGAGAGGCTTGGCCAGCAACGCGGTCACATCGGCCTGGAAGGATTGGAAGGCGGTCGCCGGATCGGCCAAGTGCGAGCCGGAGACGAGGGTCTTGAGCTCGGCGAACAGCGTCTCCCTCAGGTAGTCGTCGAGCCCCATCTTGGCTTGGTCCGAGACCCTCGTGGGCGAGTTCTCCGACACGACCGTGGCGCTCACATGGTCGGATTCCGTGAACCGCCACTGCACCACCGTCACGTAGTCCGTGCCAAGGAACCTGCCGTTCCAGTGGACGCTGATCCTGACCAGCAAGCCTGTCCCATCGGGATCGGCCGACAGGCTCTTGATATCTCCATTTTTCTCGGTAGGGTGCGTGATCTCGCGGATACCGACCGTCACATTATCATCCACGGCTTTCCGGACCGCGATCGCCGCCCCCTTCTGCCAAGGCGAGCCCTCCTCGGCCAAGGCCAGCCCGGGAAATGCTGCGATGGCCAGGACCATGAGCGGCAACGCCACGCGTGTCATCCGCCCCCCCTTCGCGTGATCTGTACGGGCCTGCCGGGGATGCCGCCGCCGCTCCGAGGAGCGGACCCATCCGGCGAACGCCGGCTCTGCAAGAACGCCGGAAGCCTCCCCGCTGAAGCCATCCCGGTCCGGCCACCCGGGGCGGGTTGTCTGCCGCAAAGACGTGCGTTGATTCCTGACTCACAGTATATGCTGGCCCTGGGAGTCTGTAAAGCCTCTGTTGCCCTGTTCGGGCCGACTCCACCTGCGCGGCCATCTTCACTCATCAGACCCGGCAGACGGGCCATGTCGGTCTCCCTAAGGTCGGGGGCGACACGCTGCCGCCGTCGCTCCGGAGCGCTGGTCTTGAGCAGGCGCCCGCGAGCGGGTCCATCATCACAGTCACCAGCCTCGACTCGAACATGCGGGGCCAGCAGCACACGAAACTCGATGGCCAGGTCGTGCGGCCGTCGCTGGTGATCCTCGACGACCCGCAGACCCGCGAGTCGGCCCGGTCGCCCACGCAGACGAAGTACCGAATGGAACTCCTGAACGGCGACGTGCTGGGCATGGCGGGCCCTGGCGAGAAGATCGCCGCGTTCCTTACGTGCACGAAGATGTACGACGGCGACCTCGCGGACCAGGTCCTCGACCTGGATAAGAACCCCGAGTGGCAAGGAGAGTGCACGAAGATGGTGTACGCCTTCCCCGCCAACACGAAACTCTGGGACGAGTACGCCCAGGTCCGGGCGTCGAGCCTTCGGGCCGGCCGGGGCATCAAGGATGCAACCGCGTTCTATCGCCAACACCGTGAGGAGATGGACACCGGCGCCCGGGTCGCCTGGCCCGCCCGGTTCAACAAGGACGAACTCTCGCCCATCCAACACGCGATGAACCTGAAGTTGCGGGATGAGGAGGCGTTCCGGGCCGAGTACCAGAACGAGCCGGCCGCCGAGCAGATGGCCGAGAACGTCCTTACTCCCGACGACGTGGCAGGGCGGTTCAACGGCCGCCGGCGCGGCGAGGTGCCCCTGGCGTGCTCCACCACCACCATGTTCGTCGACGTGCACGACAAGGTGCTCTTCTACTCGGTGGTCGCCTGGCAGGAGAACTTTACGGGGTTTGTGGTCGATTACGGCACATTCCCCAACCAGAAACGACCTTGGTTTACGCTCGATAACGCCACGCGCACTCTCGGCCGTGCATTCCCCGGCACGGGGACCGACGCCGCTATTCAGGCGGGCCTCGAGCAGCTGGTCGGCGAGTACCTTGGGCGCGAGTGGCCGCGCACGGGCGGCGGTGTCCTTCGGATCGAGAAGTGCCTCGTGGACATGGGGTACAAGCCTGGCCTCGTGGCGGCGGTCAAGCACAAGGTGGGCGGGGCGACGATGGTGCTCTCCAAGGGCGTGGGCATCCGGGCGGGGGCCCGGCCCATATCGACCTACCGCCGGCACCCGGGGGAAGTGTACGGTCACAACTGGTACCTGCCGAACGTGAGGGGCACGCAGGAGTTCCCGCATGTCGCGGTGGATGTCAACTGGTGGAAGACGTTCGTGCACGCGCGGCTCTCGATCGCCCCGGGCGACCCGAGTGCCCTGACACTCTTCGGGAAATCGGCCGACGAGCATCGCCTGTTCGCCGAGCACGTCGCCGGCTCGGAGACTTGGACGCTGACGCACGGTCACGGGCGGGACGTCCAGGAATGGAAACTGAGGCCCACCCGCCCCGACAACCACTGGCTGGATTGCTTGGTGGGCTGCGCTGTGGCGGCCTCGATGTGCGGCGTGGCGCTGGAAGGCATGGACAAGAAGGTGGTCAAGGACCGGGGCAGTCGGCGGCTGAGGCTTTCGGACCTCCAGAAGGGGCGTCGCGGATGAGGAACTCCGATGCTCTTGCCGGCGGTCGGACGGAAGGGGCGCCGCTGCGTCTGTCGGAGCTTCAGGGTCGGGACGAGCGGGGCCTGGTGTGCCGCAAGTGCGGCTGCCGGCACTTCTACACCGTTTACACGCGCCCGAAGCCCGGCTGCGTCCTGCGCCTGAAGGAATGCCGCCACTGCGGCCATCGCATGACCACGCGGGAGCGGGCCGGATGAGGGCCTGCCGATCACAGCCGGCAGGTTCGCAGCCGGAGGCGGCGTGGCGCCCGTCTGTGCGCCCCTTACCTTCTGGGCATCAGGGGGGCCAACGCATCCGCCAGCTCTTTCATCCCGGCCGCGTGGACTTGGTACATCATGGACTTGCCCCGGCGAACCCCCACGATCAGGCGACCCATTCGCAGGAGGCCAAGGTGGTAGCTCGTCAGGGGCTGCTTCAATCCCATCGCCTTGCCCGTTGCAGAAACATTCCTGGGGCTGTCCGTCAGCCTCTGCAGGATGGCCAGGCGTGTCGGGTTCGCGAGAAGCCCGAAGCCGGCGGCCAACTGTTGCGGCGTGGTTGTCTTTGTCACGTGGGACTCCCTTTCCTGTGCTCGGGACCGGACGAGATGCCGCGGCGTTCCATCGACGCCACGAGCGGAGATTATGGCGTTCTGGCGGCCGGTGGCAACGAAATCCCGGTGGATGGCCTGGCTTTCTGACGGGACGCCGAATGCGGCGAAAGATATTATGCAGATTCCTCCATTATTCGCCTTGCTTCCGGGCCGAAAGCATGCCCTGATCTACGTGGTGGGGCAACACGAACGCGAAAGGAGACGCCAGATGAAGGTCACGCGAATGACGGTCGAAGGGGGGAAGGGCTGGGCGAACATTGCCCGGCGCGACGGGATGATCCATGCCCACGGCGACGGCGCGGCGGGCCTCTTCGACCTGCGGGCAAGGCCGGACATCGCGGCCCAGCAGGTCCAGATGGCCCGACAACTCCAGTACATGCTCGATGGATACCGAGGTGCCGTGGGCGACGTGGCGGAGTGCCTGCGGTTCATCCAGACCTTCGCCGACTGAGGCTACCAGCATAAGGAGCCCGCGATGAAGACGGCCAAACGCAAGACCGAGAACGTGATGGGTAAGCGCCTGCGGGTGGGCGACGTGGTCATCCGCGGCGGGTACGAATGGGTCATCGACCGGATTACCTTCGAGCCGGACTTCCCGCGCTACGTCTGCACCTGCCACTGGTCGGGCAACGGCCCCGACCCGCAGTTCTTCAACAACAACTTCGACACCGCCCAGCGCGACGACATCCCCTGGACCCGCCTGGTCAACCCCAGGCCCCGCCGCCTGGTCTGCCGCACCGAGGTTCCCGCGTGGTACGCGACGCAGGTCGGCCGCAAGGTGGAACTCCGCCAGACCGGTACAGACACGTTGTTGGCGACCATCCGGCCGCCGGCCGCCTGGGGCGACGCGTGGGGCTGGAACCTGATTGACGTCGGTGTCCTGGTGGAGCGCAGGGGCCGGTAGGAGATGCCCGGCGACGGGCCGCCCGTCGGCGGCCCTCAGCCCGGCAATTCCGCCGGAAGGAGGAGGGTCATGGCGAAGCGACTCAAGGAAGGCGAACCGGTTGTGAGTTTCAGTTTCGTTCTGCCGCGGTCGCTGCATACGCGGCTCGTGAAGCGGGCCGCCAAGGAGACAGGCGACACCGAGACGCGCGTCTCGCCGGGCGAGCTCTGCCGCGTGGCAATCGAGGAGTACCTGGACCTCTACGAGGGGGCCACGTTCGTGAAAGAGGGCCGGGCGGCCCCGGCATCCACGGGCACCGCGGCTGCGCCTGAAGCCACCGACGCGAAGGGGCAGGAGCTGCCCGGCGACAGGCCCTGATCCACGAAGAGCAAACGAACACAAGGAGGACGTCATGGCGTGGCGACCGAAGGACAACCTGCTTGAGGGCGAGTTGGACAACACGGTGCCCGGCAAGGTCACCGGGTGGCTCAAGTTCCTTGGCATGGCCGAGGTGGTGGGGCTGGACCTGGCGGGCGACTTCTTGGCCGACATCAAGGGCCGGAAGATACGGCTGCATAACCCGAAGCCTACGCACCGGCTTGGCCGCCCGGACTACATGGGCCGGTTCTCGGCTATGCAGACAGGCGAGGTCGGTGACATCACGGCGGGCCTGCCGCCGTATCCGTACGGGCACCATGTCTACGTCGAATGGTACAGCCGCGAGAACGGCCGCGTGGTGATGGAGTTCGATGCAGACGAGGTGGAGGTCATGGACCGATAGGGGATGCCCGGCGATTCCGCCGGCAGGAGGAAACCATGAAGAGGCATGAGGCCAAGGCAGTCAGCTCGCGCCCCCTGGGAAGGCACGGGTGTGGCGGCCCGCTGGTGAAGCACGGGCGGAAGGTCCGGTGCAAGCAGTGTTCGTACCTGAAGCCCCTGCGCCGAGACAGCCGTCCGCCGCGCATCGCCAACGGCAGGGCCGTCCACATGAGGAGCGACCACTTCGCCGAGGAGTGTGACGGCATCGTCACCAAGGGCGAGTTCGACGGCGGGTGGCTCTACCGCGTCAAGGTGACCGCGGGCGAGGCCCCGGCCGGCGCCAGGAACCAGGAGGGCGAGTACTGGTTCTGGGACTTCGAGGTGACGCCCCGGGGCCAGTAGGGCGGCGGCCGGAATATTCCGGAATCCGCCTTGCCTCCGGGCAGATGGCATGCCCTGATCTGCATAGACGCATGGGCATGCGAGCCAAGAAACGAAAGGAGCCTGGCAATGATCACCACGAAGCAAGCCGAGACGGTCCTGCCCACCATGCGAGCGGCGGTCGCCGCCCTCCACGAGGTGTGGGAGAAGTGCCGCGAGGTCGAGCGGGCCCTGGCGCGCGACCTTGACTGCCTGGAGGGCGTCATCCAGGACATGGCGGCGGGCGTCGATGACGCCGAGTCGATTGACGTGGACTACGTCCGCGACGCCATCAATGCCCAGGCGGACGGCCTGGTAGCCGAGACCGACGCCTGCCCAAAGTGCCACCAGCGAGACGCCGACAACCTGGTCTGGCAGGACGACGGCACAGTCAAGTGCACCACCTGCGGCAAGCACTACACGCCGCCGCCGAAGTAGGAGACGAGCATGTTGACCCTCAAGCAGAGACAAGAGCGGGCCGCACGTCGCGTCGCGAGGATCGCGGCAAAGCACGAAGCCATCCGGCAAGCGGCCGCGCAAAACGAACCGCAGCACAAGAGAGGGAGCGACGTCATGAAGAAGCACGAGGTGAAGATCGGGAGCGAGTACGTGGCCAAGGTGTCGGGCAAACTGGCCCACGTGCGTATCGACCGCGAGAACCCGCACGGCGGGTGGGACGCGACAAACCTCGCGACCAAGAAGGCCGTTCGCATCAAGTCCGCCCAGCGGCTGCGGGCTGAGGCCGGCCGCAAGGCCGCCCCCGCGGCCCACGTCGCCACGGGGGCCAAACCGGTGGCCGAAGCGGCCAAGGATACCAAGGCCGCGCCCGTCGCCCCCCAGGGCCAGCCTGGCGCGACCGAGACGAAGGCCGCCAGACTTGCCGCGTGGCGTAAAGAGGTCGCCGAGAAGGCCGGCAAGCCAGACCCGGAACTCGACGCAGCCGTCAATGCCGCCAAGGAAGGCCGCAAGGCGAAGAAGGCCAAGGCCGCCAAGCCCAAGGGCGAGCGGAAACCGGGGTGCCTCGACGCGGCCGTCCGCGTCCTCCAGGAGGCCGGCAAGCCGATGAGGTGCGACGAGGTCGTGAAGGTCGCGCTCGAGAAAGGCTACTGGCAGACCAAGGGCGCGACCCCCGGCGCGACTCTGTACGCGGCCGTGGTGCGCGAGTGCGCCGCCAAGGGCGCGAAGGCCCGGTTCCGCCGCGCCGAGGTCAAGGAGACGCGCCACGGCAAGGCCGTCACCCTTCGGGGCTACTTCGAACTGACCGAGGCCGCCAAGGGCCGGTAGCAGCAACCCACCCACCGCAACGCGCCCGGGCGAGATACGCTCGGGCGTGTCTTCGGCCTCACAGTCCGGGCATCGCTCTTCTGGATCTGCCGCGGTATAATCCCTTGAAGAGCCCGCTGGCACGGAGGAAGCGGTCTGCCGACCGCTGCCCGCCAGCCGTTTCAGAGAGATTGCCGGGGCTGCGAAGCATGGCGAAGAAGACCTACAAGAAACGGTCGGCCGGCGAGCGGATCTCTTCAGGGAGACCGCCCCCTCGCGTTCAGGCCGATGCCACGCGCCGCCCCAAGGAGAGGCGCCCGGTGGCGAAACCTGCGTCGGCCAAGGCCCCTGCGCAGCCCGGGCCCCGAATCCTATCGCGGAGATCCCTGGGCACGGACGATCCGGCCGCCTTGGAGCGCCTGCGCCGGCAGTTTGAGGCCGACGCGCTGCGATGGGAGGAAGGCCAGCGGGGCAAGGACGATCTTGTAGCTGCCTTTGGCTACTGGATCGGCTATCCGATGTTCCTGGAGATGATCGGCCACGAGTGGCACGTGGACTCCGCCCGGGTATCGACCTACAACACCTTGAACGTCATCCATCGCCGGGCGACCCATGTCCTGATGGAAGAAGCGGAAAAGCACGGCCTGGACCCTCACCCCCTCTATGAGTGTGCCCGCGTCGTGCAGGAGATCTACGCGGACGAACCAGAGAAGTTCTGCACCGGCCCGTACGATACCTGGCCCGAGTGCATGGGCCGAAGCCGTTACACGCTGCCAGTCGGCCAGCAGGATGCCCTTCGCGCCGGCGAGGCCGTTTTCATTCGCCTGGCGGTCCGGATCGGCATCGCGGACAATGAGGACATGGCCGACGTGGTCGCCAAGGCGAAGCCGAGTCCTCCGCTGGTGGAAGAGCGCTGCATACCTATGTCCCTAGCGGACCTGTGTCGGCGATACATGGACGACCAGGAAGCGCGGTCCGATAGGGTCAAGCCTCTTCTTGAGAAGCACGGCCTGCGCCGCGAAGTCGCGGGCAGGAACAAGTGGACCATCCGTCTTGACACCGTGGACGACCAGAGGACCCGGGCGCGGTTGACGCGGCCGACGTTCCCGTAAACATCCCCTTTTGTCCCGTTTCATCCCGCCTTATCCCTATACATACCGGCTTCTCCATATCATGGGTTGACTGCAATCCATTCCATGCGATGATCGTGTCAGTGCATGGATGAGGACCGACCTTCGGAGGTGAAGCATGGAAACCCACACACTGCCGGCAAGGTTGTTGACCCGCCGCGAGGCCGCCGTGTACCTCGGCGTCAAACCGCAGACGCTGGCGGCCTGGGCCGTCAGCGGGCGTTACAACCTGCCCCGGCTAAAAGTCGGGCGGAGCGTCCGCTACCGCGTGGCGGACCTGGAACGCTGGCTTACGGCGCGAACGGTGGGCGCGGTGGACGGCCAGCGCGAAGGGGGCGCCCGGTGACCGTGGACTCCTCCGAGGCTGAAAACATTGGCAACTTCCAAATGGCCATCGAGTTTGCCGGGCCATCGCCGGAAGCGGCTGCGCGCTGGGCACGCCCGGCGGCGGCACTTGCGGCGTGGCCCCTGTCCGAGTGGCAGCGCGAGCGTCCGGAGGTCGCATAATGGGGCACGACACGACCCTAATCGTGAAGAACACGCCGCAGCGCCTCTGTATCCTCCCCCAGTGGCTCGTCTGGCGAAACGAGGAGGTGAAAGGCCGGCTGACGAAGATCCCCTACGATGCCAAGACCGGCCGCAAGGCGAGCAGCACCGACCCCGCGACCTGGACCACCTTCGAGCAGGCGGTCGAGTGCTACGCCAGGAGCGACTACTACGACGGCGTAGGCTTCGTATTCACGGCGGAGGATCCGTTCTGCGGTATTGACCTCGACGACTGCGTCAACGAGGACACCAACCTCGCGCCCTGGGCCCGGGAGATCATGGGGCAGTTCCCCTCCTATACGGAGATCAGCCCCTCGGGAAAGGGCGTCAAAGTCTTCCTTCGCGGTCGCAAGCAGGGCTTCGCCGACTGCTCCGCGAAGGACATCGACCCCGACGGGTTCGGAGAACTGGAGCTGTACGACCACGCCCGGTACTTCGCGGTCACGGGCGACCTCTGGGTCGGAAGCGCCACGGATGTGGTGGATTGCCAGGCGGCACTCGACGGATTATGCGCTCGGCTCTGGCCGCAAGAGACGCGGCCTGCCGAGGCCCCGGTGCAGCCGCCCGCCCCCGAACAACAGCAGGCGCCCCAGCAGGTCCACGGCGACGACCGGGTTGGTCGGTGCCTGGCGACCATGCTCAAGATGAAGGGCGCCGATAAAAGCGATGGCTCGCACCGCCTGTTCGCCGCCGCGTGCCGGTGCGTCGAGCACAACCTGACGGACGCCGAGGCCGTCGTCTGCCTGCGCGCCTACGGGGCCCTCAGAACCTTCCCCGCGAAGTGGACCACCGAGGACCTGCTGAAGCGCCTGCGCGACGCCGAAAGGTCCGCGGAACGGGGCGCGGCGGTCGCCGAGGACGCAGGCGTCGTTCTGCCAGCCTACAAGACCGTGGGGAAACTGCTCGCGGACTATCCGGAACTGCGCAGGCCCACCATCCGCGGCCTCCTGCGCGAGGGTGAGACCGGGAACCTCATCGCCGCCAGCAAGAAAGGCAAGTCGTGGCTAGCGGTGGACCTGGCGCTCGCGGTGGCAACGGGGCGGCCCTGGCTGGGCACGTTCCAGACGGCCCAGGGCAAGGTGCTCATCCTCGACAACGAGTTGCACGGTGAGACCTCGGCCGACCGAATCCCGAAGGTGGCCGAGGCCCGGTCGATTCCCCTGGCGGAGATCGCTGACCGGGTGTGCGTCGAGAACATGCGGGGCCGCCTCGTGGACCTCTTTCAGCTGGAATCCTACTTTGGAGCCATTGAGCCGGGCACGTTCAGGGTGGTCATCCTGGATGCATTCTACCGCTTCATCCCCAAAGGCACCGACGAGAACGACAACGGCACGGTCGCCCAGCTCTACAACCACATCGACCGCTACGCCCAGCACCTCGGCTGCTCGTTCGTCTTGATTCATCACGCGTCCAAGGGCAACCAGTCCTCCAAGGCCATCACCGACGTGGGCGCGGGCGCCGGGAGCCAGAGCCGGGCGGCTGACACGCACCTCGTACTTCGCCCTCACCAGCAGGACGGCGTCGTGGTGTTGGATGCGGCCGTGCGGTCGTGGCCGCCGGTCAGCCCGATGTGCCTGGAATGGACGTACCCGGTGTGGGCCCCCGTCACCGGGCTCGACCCTGCGGACCTCCGGCCCGAGCGCCCCCGCCGCAAGCCCAAGGAGGAGCCGAAACCGCCAGCGCCGGCCGAGCCGCAGTGGGACACCGAGAGACTCGTCCGCACGTTCATCACCACGGACCCCAGGCCCAGGGCGGTCATCCTGGAGGCGGCCGAGAAGGCGGGCCTGTCGGAGCGGCGGGCCGAGACGCTGCTGAAGCGGGCCGTCGAGTCGGGGCGGGCGTTCCCGTGGCAGTTCGCCAGCAACCAGCCAGTGCGGTACGCCACGGTGGCGCAGCCGCTGATCGACATGCCGGTATCCGAGGGGAAGAAGAAACGGAATCGCAAATGACACTGCGCGCCCGCGCGCGCACACCCCCCTAGTACCCCCCGAGGGTGCGTGAACGCACCTCGGGGTGGGGTATATGCGGGTGCGCGAGTGCAGAGAAAGGGAAAGAAGATGGATGGAATCATGGAACCGGTGGTGACGGAAACGAGGGCTGACATCCTGTCTAAGGCGCGCGCGTTGTGCCGCACAGGCTCGCGCAACTCTATCATAACGATAGAAAACGCGACGCAGGAGCGACTCGGACGGCTCGATCCGGCCCGGAAGGCATCTGTGGCCAAGCGGCTGGCCGACATGCCGAAATCCGCCCGTAACACGTACCTTCGTGCCGTCGGCGGCCGGGCGCCCAAGGCGGCCATAAGGGCGTTCTGCCGTGAGTGCTGTGGATGGCAGCGCGCCGAGGTAGCACGCTGCACGGCCCTCGCCTGTCCGCTGTATGTCTACAGGCCATTCCAGTCCAAGTTGCGACTCACAGACGGGAGGTGAACAATGACACGCAACGCCGGAACTCAGCCGCCGATGCCCGAACAGGGCGCCATGGGCTCCACGAGACGCCACCAGCTAACCTGCGCCGTCTGCGGCAGGGTCTTTGCATCTGCCAGGCCGCAGGCGCTGTACTGCTCGTCAGGCTGCAAACAGGCCGTTCTGCTCCAGCGGCGCCACGAAGCCGGCTGGCGCAATCGTCATCGCCGCTGCCCGCGCTGCGGCAGTGTCTTTGTCGCTCGCCGCAGCGACGGCGTGTTTTGCAGCGGCGCTTGTCGCCAGGCTGTGCATCGGAAGCGCACGACGCATATGAAGGCCCAAGCATGAATCGGCATACGTTATCCGTTACGGGTCCTTCCAGGCCGCTGGGCCTTCGCGAGGCTACGCGGAGCAGTCGTGGACCTAGACTTTGTTTCTTTCTTAGCGCGCAGAAACGGCCGGATCTTAGCGCGGGGATGCTAGCGCGGAGGGCCTTACCATGACCTTGACGCCGCATATGCAGGAAATCCTGGCCGTCGTTCTGGCCGAGTCTCGCCGCCTGGAGGCCGCAGGGGATCGGCCCCCCGCCGGTATGGAGCACGAACGGTGGCGGGAGTTGTGCCGCGAGCGGCAGGACTACCAGGCCTTCGGCGTCCGCCACGACCTGGCCCAATGGCTGGGCCACCCGCCATCGCATTCAGATTCAGCCGTATTCAGCCGGGCGCTGCGGAACATGGAGGCGATGGGCCTGGTGCTCCGCGTCAACCGCTGGGGCGGCAGCAAGACGACCCACGTGCGGTTGACCGCCAGCGGCCGGGTGGAGGCCGAGCGCCTCGCCAAGGAGCAAGAGGAATCCGTGGCGGCGCTCCTTTCGGCCCTGGCCGTACAGTTGCCCCTCGATCCGCCTGATGATGCCCAGCACGGTACCTGACCTGGCTTCGGAGGACCGCTATGGCCGTCGCCCTTGCCCCTGAATTCATGACCGCCGATGAGCGTCTCGACGAGGTGGCCGCCATCCTTGCGGCGGGGTTCCTGCGCGTGAGGTGCCGCCGGGGTTACATCCCGTCACCGCCGCGAGCCACGCCAGAACCGCCACCTGTTGCGCTCCATTCCGGGCCGGAGGGGGCCGCCGGAATTGACCGGAATTGAGTGGATGCCCTCTCGCGCCCACGCCCTGATCCAAGCAGCGGTTAACGGATATCGAGAGCGCGAGATAGGAGGCTTGACATGGGCATGAACGTCGAAAAAGAGGTCGCCGCCCTGAAGGCGATGACCGTCCCGGAGTTGCAGGCACGGTACGCCGAGGTGTTCGGCGAGGAGCGCCAGTCGCACCACAAGGCACTCCTGTGGAAACGCATCATCTGGCGGATGCAGGCGAACGAAGAGGGCGGCCTGTCCGACCGGGCCCGGCGGCGGGCCGAGGAACTGGCCAACGATGCGGACCTGCGCATCTACGCCCCCAAGGTCACTGCGGCGGGGGCGGGCCCCGTCGCGGTCGGTAGGATTGCCACGCCGGCGGACGGTCGCCTGCCGGTGCCGGGGACGGTCCTGGTGCGTGAGTACAAAGGCCAGACCATCCGCGTCACGGTCCTGGACGACGGCTTCGAGCACGGCGGCGAGGTCTACCGGTCCTTAAGCGCCGTGGCCAAACAGGTCACCGGGGCCCACTGGAACGGGATGCTGTTCTTCGGACTCGCCGGGAAGGAAGGGAAGAAGGAAGAATGGCATGAAGATAAGCCATAGCTCATTTCCCGACAAGGGCTTTTCGCATTTGGTCGCGGGGGCGGTTGAGGCGGTCGTACTCTTTGGGGCGGCGTTTGACGGCGCGCGGTTCGATGCGGTTGGG